>Ga0316207_10000149_pt1 | contig 142496 bp, 127 predicted proteins | sample 6weekpyrite_MG_FD_204943 | JGI IMG/M metagenome (GOLD analysis project Ga0316207, IMG submission 204943) | Microbial mat bacterial communities from mineral coupon in-situ incubated in ocean water Damariscotta River, Maine, United States -... | ecosystem: Environmental > Aquatic > Marine >... | reverse complement strand
AAGGACGTTTGACATTATCCATGTCAGCAAATGCAGCTGCTGAAAATGAATTGTTGCATTTTTTGGATGCGATTGATAAAGCCGCATAGATAAATTCGCTCATTTTTATGCAACACTAGGGTTTAGTTTACCCAGCTTAGCGGAAATGCCTATCATAGAAACGGATTTTTTAAGTGCGGGTGAACATGCTGTTGGAGGAGAAATCAATTATATTGACTCGTCATGGGATGGATATATAGACCAAAGTGTAGATGGAAATATGAAAATCACTTTGAACATAAAGGAATTTCCACTGCAATATGCATACGGCATTACCGATAAACAGATGTTATTAATGGAAATTCCATATGTATTTTCTTCTGATACAGACAATACCGTAGATTGGGATGATGGGTCTAGAACGGAATTTCAATCTTCTGAGAATGGATTAGGTGATTTAGCAATTCAATATCGGCTTATGGTTTATGATAGTGCTAAGTACAGAGTGTCGGCCCGGTTGGGGGTAAAAATTCCTGTGGGTGATGATGATTCTGGTGATCCTGAAATTATTGAAGATGGCGTAAAAACTCAATCGCTGAAAAAAGGCGGTGCCGGTAATGGCCGAACAGATTATAACGCAGGATTAAGTTTTTCTTTTTCCACTGGTAAAATAACTTTATTCTCATCCATGAATTACACAATGAACGGCACAAAAACTGAAGAAGGTGAGAAGGATGAACCTGGTGATGATTTGAATGTTGAGTTTGGTTTGTTGCATGAAATAAATGAAAAATCTATTTTTGGTGTAAAAGCGTTGTACAGCTATTTTCGGGAAGGAAAAGATGGTGACAGCGATGTCTCAAGCTCTTCAGGTTATGGTTTAATTGCAAGGTATATGTATTTCGTTGATAAAAACCTAATGTTATTTCCGCAAGTTGGGTTTTTAAAAATAGCAGAAATTAAATATACTGATCGCACAGACGGCTCAACATTGAAGTTTTCAGAGCTGAAATCATTGGCACTTGGCGTAGGTTTTGTAAAAACTTTCTAAGCTAATATGCTTAATATGATTTAAAAAGCATAACTAATACCAATGCTAGCGCTTGTTTGCTCACTCGTGTTGCGTAAGCCAATTTCAGCTGAATCAAATTCGGAGTCTTCAGGAAATTGTTGGCTCTGAATGCCATTAGCTACAGTTTTTAAATAGTTTACCGATGCCTGTATATGAATTCGTTTGTTTATGAGGTATTTTATACCCACATCAAAAATAATTCCCCAGCCGTCAGACTCCCCTTCAGATGTTTTTTTTCGTAAAATGTGATTGTCATAGTCACTCACTTGTAGCCAGGGAGAGTAATTGATAAACAGGCTTGTAAGAAATTTTTCGCTGAAATGGTGTTTCATCTTTAATGAAACGAAAGGCATTGTTGAATCATATCGGTAAATTAAAGTTTTTTCATCGAGAATTATTTTTGGCCTTTCTGGTGTTGAAGGATAGCTCTGTATTGTGTCGAATGTTTCAAAGTCATAACGTTGAGAGTAGATTCCAGCTCCCACAAAAATTTCCCATAATGGTAAAAAATTCACATTTACTTTTTTATGCAAATCGATTTTTATATCTAACGAACTCATCTTTAAGCGGCTTTCAGAGTAAATATCTAATGAGTCTCTAGGGAAGGCCTGTGGATTTTCAAAAGAGTAATTGAGACCCCAGTCGCTATCCTGCATTTGGCCGGCGGATGAGTTAGTATTCTTTGTAACTAATGCAGAAATCATCCATTCCTCGTTAAATAAGTGACTTAAGGAAGCACTGACTATCGGTGTGTTGGTTTGGAAGCGTAATTCACTGAGTGGGAATCGGGCTCGTCCCTTTAAAGCAGAGTCAATTGTGAATTGCCCACCAATCTGATAAGTGATATCGCCATGTCTCTTTCCGTAACTGGTTTCTATATTTACTGCAAGTGCAGGAACTGGAACGGCGAGAGCGGTAATAATTGAGCAATTTAAAAAGTAACGTTGAAAATGTTTGACGTGCTTTTTGTGTAAGGGTTTTGCCGGTTTCATTCTTGTTTCCGAGCTATATTCAAAGATTATTTCGCTTGTTTTTGTGGTTGTGAATATCAAGTCACTTTATGTTGGTGATTTGCTCACTCAACGGATCATACGCTACCACACTTTCCTGCTCATTCGCATCATTTCTGGCAACAATCGCTTGTGCAGTTTCGGTATCGCTTAAGTTGATGGGCTGATGGGGGACACCCGCAGGAATGTATACGAAATCACCCGTTTCGTTTATTACAGATTCTCTTAAGCCTGGCCCGTATAACGTTTTAACTTTGCCTTTTAATAAGTAAATGGCTGTTTCAAAATCTTTGTGCATATGTGGCTCGGCCTTGGCGCCAGGAGGAATAATTACCATATTCATGGAAATATTATTTGAGCCAGCAGTTTGTTCTGATACACCCACAAAATTGGGAAGCTGTTGTAAGGTGGTTGTGGTTTTATCGGGTCGAACGGTGATAATTTTATTACTCATGCATCATCTCCGGAATCCAAATTTTTTTCCTCATTAATAGTGATGGTTGCTTTTTCAGGTATGTCCATTAGTAGATATTGTTGTTGCATGCCCGTAAGTGCAATGATGCCGGAATGCCTGTCTGTACCATTTATACTAAAGTCGAATTTAAAATAGCGTAACAGAAAAAGTCTTTTGTATTTGTCACGTTCAAGTCGAAATTTTTTCAGCGATACAGATCCGTCAAGCAGTTGCACTTTTTCTCGTTGGCAAGCGAGCTTCGCCAGTTTCCCTGCGTGTTCTCGAATTTGCATATGTTGCCACCAGGCATATATCGCGACAACAGCTATTAGAATGTAAATAACGTCGATTAGCTCCAAGCTATATCCTATTGAGATTTATTGTTATTCAGAAAGAATTCTTGTGTTAATTTAAAAACGACAGGTGCCAGTAGTACTAAAGCTATTAGGTTCGGTAATGCCATTAATGCATTTAAAGTGTCTGCCAATAACCAAATAAAATTTAATTGTGACATGGCGCCGATAGGTATCACAACCACCCACAGCACTCTAAAAGGAATTATCGCTTTCACGCCAAATAAATATTCTACACAGCGTTCGCCATAATAACTCCAGCCTAAAATCGTACTGAAAGCAAACAGACTTAATGCAATGGCAACAAAATAATCGCCGCCGGATATGGTGCTTGAAAAAGCGAGTGAAGATAGAGATGCGCCATTTTCGCCACTGATCCATACCCCGGAAGTAATGATAACCAGACCGGTTATTGTGCAAATTATTAGGGTATCAATGAAGGTGCCTAACATAGCGACCAGGCCTTGCTTTACCGGGTTGTTTGTTGTTGCTGCAGCATGGGCAATGGGTGCACTACCTAATCCTGCTTCGTTGGAAAATATACCGCGAGCCACACCAAAGCGAATGGCGGCCCACACAGCTGCTCCGGCAAAACCACCTTGTGCGGCTGTGCCAGTAAATGCATTTGTGATGATAAGTTCTAGTGCTTGTGGTATGGCGGAAAAATTTAGTATTAATATTGTGATGCCAATAATCAAATAACCTGTTGCCATGATGGGAACAAGTTTGGCAGCGACATTGGAAATGCGTTTTATTCCGCCGATCAACACCAGACCAACCAGCGTCATGAGAGTTAAACCGGTCAGCCAATGGGGAATATGAAATGATGAATTTAGGACGTCAGCAACGGAGTTAGCTTGCACACTGTTGCCAATACCAAATCCAGCAATAGCACCAAAAATTGCGAATGCAGTTCCCAGCCAGGCCCACTTTTTAGGTAGTCCATTTTTAATATAGTACATGGGGCCACCCACATGCATGCCACGCTCATCGGTTTCCCGATATTGCACAGCACAAACCGCTTCAGCATATTTTGTTGCCATGCCCACCAGTGCTGTACACCACATCCAAAACAATGCACCGGGGCCACCAAGAAATATTGCCGTGGCAACACCAGCGATGTTACCCGTGCCTATGGTTGCAGCTAATGAGGTCATCAGCGCATTGAAAGGGGCAATGTCACCTTCACCTTTTGCCGTTCGACCTTGCCATAAAAGCTGAAAACCCAAACCAATTTTTCGGATGGGCGTTAATCGCAAACCAAACATCAGGAATGCACCCGTGCCTAAAATGGCAATAAGCATGGGCAAGCCCCAGACAAGGCCGTTGAGCAATTTTATATATTCAGTTATTAAATCCAATGTCAGTCACCCGTGATTTGTTTAAAATGCGTACGACCTGTAAGGCTGATGCCAGTTAGGATAAGAAATATTCATTATTTGATAGTAATTTATAGCATAAGTTGCCGATGAAATAACGTGAAAACCTGTGCTTTTCTGTTAGAGACATAGTTTACATTGCGAAGCGTTTTAGTGTGTGCCAGTTGTATCGGCAAGATTTCAAGGTCATAATTAGATTGCTGATGATTTATGCATATAAAAAAATAAAATAGTAGGATATTGTGGTGAGTTTAAGAAGAATGAGATGTAGTTTGTTGGGGTTGTTATTGTGTTTTTCTGCATTTCCGTTATATGCGCAGGAACGTATTATCGGAACCGGCGCGTTGGCAACATTGGGTGGCGTGGTTAATTTGTATTATCAAGGCAGGCTTTATGAGTCTGGTGGTTATACTTTTGAGTTCGCTCATGCTTCAAATTTGGAAATTGGTAATTCCAATGATCCTGTAGATGTTACAGGTGTTGCTACATCCTACAAGCATTATATTGAAAGTTATTTGTATGGCACTTACGCTAAGCTAGGGCTAGCTCTGTTAAGCATGTCAGATTCAGATGAGTCTGCGAGTGGTTTAATACCATTATTATTGGTCGGTTATGAATCAGAATTTGGTGGGCGCTTTTTACTTGGTGTTGAAGCCGGATTAGGCACCACTGCAGGCATGGGTTTGTTCAGTGTGAATTTAGGAATGAAATTATAAGTATCGATCGCTAGCTTGACTGACTCTCACCGCGATTGTTTTCAAAATGTCTGCGCGTATCAAACACTGCGTCTCCGAGTTTTTTCCCTTGTACTCGTATCATACGTTTCAACAGTACATCAAAGAGCAGTGCATTATATTTGCGAATGGCTGATAACAGTTCTGCTTGTGCCTGACTGATATAGTTGCGGTCAACGAAATTTTGTAAGGAAAAGACAGGCATTACACCAGGTAATGGATAGTCCGAGCCATAAAGCAAACGGTCATGCCACTCCTGGTGTAAATAAATCTTTTCGAATACTTCTTGTGAACGATTGATTTGTGTAATTGCCGCAACGTCACCAAATAAACGTCCGTGATATTGAGGATCATCCACTAACCTGGCAAACAAATCGATGTTTGCCACTTCATTTGCGTTAGCGCCTTTGTCCAGGTCAACATTACTACCCATTGAAGCACAATGGGCAAGAATGACTCGCACACCGGCGTCCATCGCGCGACGAAATAATAGTGGATTACCTAGTCGTTGCATATCACCAGCATCAACGGCATGTTCATCGCCCGCATGTGAAAGCAAGGGGATATCGTGTTTGGCCATGACTTCGTAGAATGCATCACATTTTTTTGAGGATGGATCGATGCCCATCGCGGGTGGCAACCATTTTATTGCTCTTGCGCCATTCTTAATTGCTCTTTCCAAAGCCTCAATAGCATCTCGTCGATAAGGATGTATAGATGCAATCCATTCAAAATATTCTGGATACTGTTTGGCGATTTTTTCTGCATACGCATTAGGAGTGTGGAAAGGGCTATGCTCCAGTACTCGATTGCTTTTCTCATCATGATGGTAGTCAAAAGCCAGTAACATGAGTTTTACGCCGGCTGGAAATTCCTTCATAATTTTTTTCAGGCGTTCGACAAAGGCGTGGTCTACATTGTCTTCGATATCTGCGCAAGACGCATTCAGGTAAAAAATGAATTGCACATTTTGAATGGGGTGCCAAATTGATCGCAGTTTGGGATTAATCCATATTCCACTTTGGTTGTCACCAATCCCAATCAGATGTGCATGACAGTCCCAGAGCTGTGATGGATTGATACCTTCGAAAGCTTGCAAAACCAGCGGGTGCTTTGCCAGTTTTTCCGGCAATTGTTCGTTATGACAAGGATTCCAAAAACCTTCATCAGGCCAGAGGCGAAAACCACTGAGGCCAATTCCCAGGCCAGTCATGCCTAATGCGGTTAAAAACTGTCTGCGGTTCATGTTTTTGTCGTTAGTCCGATCAAATAATTATTGATGAGAGACTCGGCTAATGCATGTATTTCTTTGTCTTCCACGGGTAGCTTGCGTGTGATGGCTAAAATACAAATTCCATGTACACCACACCATAAAGCCTGTGCAGCCTGATCAAGCTTGCGTGAAGATAAATCGTTGGTCAGTGGCTGAATCATTTGTTCAACCAGTGCAAACATTTTATCGACTTTTTCTTGATACCAATCTGGAATTTCACTTTCATCCGGTAATGAGTGCTCAAAAACCATATTCCAGAGATTTCGGTTTTCTAGCGCAAAATCAATATAGGTGTGACCAAGGGAAATTATACAGGTACGCGGTTGTCGGCATTTATCTGCGGCCTGGTTTAATTGCTCAAACAACTTGTTTAAGGTTTCTGCGTTGACTTTAAGAATAATGTGATCAAGGTTGTCGAAAAAATGGTACAGCATGGCAACATTGTAACCAATTTCGTTGGCTATCTTCCGGGCGCTCAAGCCAGCTAATCCGTCCTGCTGTACGATTTTTGTCGCTGCTGCAATTGCGAGTGATTGTATTTCGTCGCGACTGTGATCACTTCGACGGCCACCGCGGGCAACTTTGCGCTTGTTTGTTTCTACTGGAATCATTGTTAACACTTTATGAGTTAAACATTGTTTAAATAGTAAACTTGATTGAATGATGATTCAAGTAAGAAATTTATAAGTCGATTGATATAATACAGGTTCGCAGATTTATAGGAACGGAGTATGTTTTTTAAAATTTCACCAATCATGCTTGTTGTTATGATTAATATGGTTCTGTTTTCGGCTAATGCAAAAGCCATAGATAAAGACTTATATGCTGCTGTTGGTTACAAAAAAGTCTCATGGTACTTAAGTGATAGTACTGACGCCATTGAATATGATGAGAACTTTCATAAACAGCTGGATTTTACTTTGGCGGTGGCAGATAACTTTTTTGCTGGCATCATGTTGGATCTGGATGATGAGGTTGAAGAAAACCGAAAAATCGCTGTACAACTGGGTTTTGGTAAATGGGGTATATTTATTGATCGTGGAAAAATAACCGGAAACTTTAGTACCGATAGTGATTTGGCTTTTAATCCCAAGCAAGGTGATTTCGCCAAAGAATACCAATACATTGCTCTGTATAAAACGGGTCGTAGCTGGGGCGGAGCAAGCCAAAGTGGTATTGGTTATGCTGAATGGAAAATGCCCAGCAAAGCAGTGGTAAATTATGGTGTGTTTGATGAAGTGGAATTTGTTGATCCTGAAACCAAATTTCAAACCATTGGTTATTTTATGCGATTTGATTATTTGCGGGGTGTGGTTAACAGTGTTAAGTCTTCTGGTTTTAATATGGAAACCAGCATACTTGTGGGTTACACCAGCGTAACGCCCAGTGACAAAGAAGCCGGGCGTGTCAAAGCGATTACCGGACAAACACCCAGCACAAGTTCCAGTGGTGGTATTGGCGGCATCAATACTTTTAGATTCGGTTACTACGGCGGCAAACGCGCTGGCCGCGAAAGACTATTCGGTTGGGGCTTTTCCATCGGTTATGAAATTCAACAATACGGATTTATGCTTTCCTTTGATGATAGTGTTTCCGATGAACATAAAATATTTGCTGATGCCTTTGGATTCGCTCATGGTCCGTTTGTGAAGTTTGCCGCGGCCTGGTGATTAAATAATCACATCAAACCCTCACAATTAATTACCATACAAACTTCTTCAAAAAACACTTGACGCAATTAAATAAACATCGTTTAATTATATCTAAACAGTGTTTAGAATCCTGTTTGCAGATTACCGGTTAGCTCAAAAAATGAGCGGCACATGCCTTTGAGGCATTTTTTTAAATTTATAATTAAACAGTGTTTAATAAGGAGAAGAACAATGCAAATCCTGAATAAGATGCAAAAACATATATTTGCCTACGCATTAGTTATTGTTAGTTTGTTTTTTGCTCAGTCACAGGCTGCTGGTTTGTTAACCCCCAGTGACGGCAGTCTTCCAGCATTAGATATTCAATCTCATAAGGTGGATGTCACGATTGAGGATGGTTACGCCATCACCAAAATCGAACAGGTATTTTTTAATCCTCACAATCAGGAACTTGAAGCAATTTATTCATTCCCCTTGCCAGAAAAAGCATCTGCTGCGGAATTTACCTTGTGGATTGATGGTAAGCCGATAACGGCTGAAGTATTGGAGAAAAAACAAGCGGAAAAGATTTATGAAGAGGAGAAGGCGGCAGGTAGGGATGCTGGTTTAGCGGAGAAAGACAGTTATAAAACCTTCGAATTGAAAGTCGCCCCAGTTCGTGCTGGACAACAAACTAAAATACATTTCGTTTATATACAACCGGTACATATTGATACGGGTTTGGGTAGATATGTTTATCCGTTGGAAGAAGGCGGTGTGGATGAAGAAAAGTTGGCATTCTGGGCGGCGAACGACAAAGTAACTCAGGATTTTGAGTTTAATTTGTTATTGAAATCTGCTTATCCAGTAGATGCCGTTCGTTTGCCAAATCATGCTCAAGCTGCTGCAACTCAGTTACGTCCTGGTGAATGGGCAATTAATATGGCGAACAATTCAAATATGCAATTGCAAGATAGCGAAGAAGAAACAACTGCTAATCAAGCTGTCGTTGTTCAGCGATTAGATAAAGACATTGTAGTTTATTGGCGTCACTCACAAGATTTACCTGGTTCAGTAGATTTAATAACACATAAAGCGGATGCTTCAGGTCGCGGAACCTTCATGATGGTGGTAACACCGGGCGATGATTTGCCAAAAATTGAAGAAGGTATTGATTGGGTATTTGTGTTAGATATTTCCGGTTCCATGAACGGTAAATACGCGACGTTAGCCGAAGGCGTGAAACAAGGGTTGCAAAAAATGCGCTCAAATGATCGTTTTCGAATAATTTTATTTAATAATAGTGCGAGAGAGTTAACCTCCAGCTATGTCAATGCCACAGCAGAAAATGTAACACACTATATTCGTCAGGTTGAACAAACAGTGCCAGGTGGAGGGACAAACTTATATGCAGGTTTGAAGGATGCCATTGATGCGTTAGATAGTGATCGAACCGCTGGTATTATTCTTGTAACCGATGGCGTTGCTAATGTAGGTGAAACAGAAGAGAAAAAATTTCTTCAGCTAATGACAAAAACCGATGTGCGTTTGTTTACTTTTGTCATGGGTAACAGTGCTAATCGGCCGATGCTACAAAATCTGACCAAAGCGTCCAACGGATTTACGCAAAGTGTTTCCAATTCTGATGATATTGTTGGTCAGATTTTATTGGCGACAAGTAAAATCACTCATCAGGCTTTGCATGGTGTTGAAGTGAATATCACTGGCGTTAAAACTGCCGATCTAACGCCAGAGAAGATTGGGAGCTTGTACCGTGGCCAGCAGTTAATTGTTTTTGGTCATTATTGGGGTAGTGGTATGGCAGATGTAACGATAAAAGGTAAAATCTCAGGCACAGAAAAAGTTTATAGTACAAGATTTGCTTTTCCAGAAACGGCTACAGAAAATCCTGAAATTGAAAGACTATGGGCTTTTTCCAGCATCACAGATATGCAACACCAAATAGATATGTTTGGCGAGCAAGCAGATATCAAACAGGCTATTACTGATCTTGCTATAGAGTATGGATTGGTTACTGATTACACGTCAATGCTGGTGGTTAGTGAGGAGCGTTTTAAAGAGCTGGGTATTGAGAGAGTCAATCAAAAGCGATTGGAAACAGAGCAAGCCGCACAGCAAAATCGAGCATCAAGACCTGCACAGGACCGACGTGTAGATCAAGCAAAACCAATTAGTAATTCATCTGCTGCAAGTTTGGGAGCGGGTGGTGCAATGAATATTGGTTTGCTGTTTGCACTGTCGATTCTGATGCTAGGCATACGATTAGCAAAGCGAGCGCATTAAACTTTGGTCTTTACATTGAGGCTGATTATTTAAATCGGCCTCAATGTGATCTTTGTATTACACCATATTCCTATTTGTTCTTTCTGATAGGAAAAATACGTTATTTTAATTCAGGAATTCAACGCTGTAGTGCATCCAAGCCATTAAAAATTTCAGTGGCAAATTCGCAACTGTTACAAAATAGTTCTTTAGAGGTATTGACATCAAATATTTTCTGTAATTGTTATATTTTAAACTTGTTAGATGATTTGTTTAACGATGATTGGGCTGTATCGTTCATAATTTTCAAATTTATAATGTAACAATTAGAATGAAGCTGATACCATAACTTATCACTCTGTGAGCATTATTTCATGAGAACTCTTCTTCACGGAGCGATTATTATCTAATAATTCAAATAAGCACAGTTTATTTAAATATGCTGGGGATAAACAGGAATTAAGTTAAACATATTTTAATTTCTGGTGGGCGATTTAAATTTTCCTTTTTGTTATCAAACATAAGGATGTGCTTTATGAAATTCATAATATATGGATTAACGCTGCTTTTACTCCAGTCTTGCTCTGACTATTTAGAGTTTAGTCCATATGTCATTGATGTTGATCGGCAAGATTTGACAGAGAAAGAGCTCGTCAAAATAAGTAACAAAAATACATCTTCTTTTTTTCCATTTTCATTTGTTGTGCTTAGTGACACTCATGCATATTACCGGGATCTACAGGATGTAATTCCATACGTTAATAGATATGAAAATTTGTCTTTTGTGCTTATTGCCGGGGATCTTACCGATCTTGGTTTGTTGAAAGAGTATGAAAAAGGGAATGATTTATTTAAAAAATTCAAAGTGCCCTATATGACTGTAATTGGTAACCACGACGCATTGAGCAATGGTAAACATATTTACCGAGAAATGTATGGTGAATATAATTATTCTTTCGAGTTCAATAACGTAAAATTCATATTTTTTAACAGTAACAAGCAGGAATTTAATGAAAATGTTCCAGATTTTGATTGGTTGCAAAACCAGTTAACAGACGTTGCAGGCTTTCAGCACGTTATTATGATGTCTCATATTTCAATAATGAATTCCATTTTTTCAGATGAGAAAAGAACGAGATTTTTTGAGCTTGTGTCCAATAGCGATGTTTCTTTGGTGATAAATGGGCATGGGCATAACTATGAATATCATGAGTTTCCTCGCGCCGATGGCGGCAAGACGATTTATCTTATTAACGGTAGTGTGGATAAGCGTGTATTTAACTTTGTCGATGTTTCTGCTAACGCTGTTGATGTAATAAAAAGATCGTTCTAATGAAAGCACTAATACTCATTCTCATGAGCTTTAGTACATTTGGTATGGAAAACCAAAACGAAAGGCGTGGATGGTACTTTCCTGAGCAGGCAAAATTGCAAGTCGCCGGCAATATCGGTTTTTTATCAATTGGTTTAGGGAAACGATTTTTTAATGATAAATGGGAATCTGACATTTTTTATGGTTATGTGCCATCTCAGGTTGGTGGAACAGCTATCGATACGTATGCATTTAAAAATAGTTACATTTATTATCGGTCACGTTTTAATGATTCAAAAATTCAATTTCCATTCTATATTGGTGCAGTTTTGTTTTATGTTGATGATGTTAAAGTTAATACTATTACACGGGACTCTGTTCAATTATACGACTATCCTCCAAACTCCGTACATGGCATGCCCTATCTTGGGCTAGCGATGCAATTCTTTAATAATTTCTCTGGTAAGAAAAAACGAGCAAGTATTTATATGGAAGTTGGCGCGTTAGACATTTATCTTGAAGACTATTTTAGTGAGCAGAATGATGAGGAAATGGAATGGCATGAAATTATAAATATCGCATTTGGTCTGAGTTTTCATATATGAATGCTAGCTTAACCACAATTTCTATATGCTGTATAGTATGATAATAATATCCAAAACAAAGTAATCCATGTTTGAAATACATTCTCAACTGCAAAAAGACCACTTAGAGTGGATGCGCTGCACTTTTTTGCCCTGCGAGCATATCCGCCAACTGTGACTATAATGGAGATTTTAAATTACATGAGGCACTTAATTTTTGTTTCTCTATTCTTTAGTTCTTTAACGGCAGCTGTTGTGGCTGACGAATATCAGATTGATTTGCATTTTTGTTATGGTAATTCTTCTCAGTTGCTGGTTGAAGGGCGAGTTATTGAACAACGTAACGCCTCACCAGCTAAAGCTTCTGATAATATGTTTTCCAATATCTGGCGAAGCTTGCAGCGATTGGTGAATGATGAGGAGGAATATGCAAAAATTTCATTACTCATCGGCAGTCGAATGTTTACCATCCGATCGGATGAAGAAGGTTATTTCAGATTTACCTTACCGCTAAATGATGAGTCCCTGTCTGAATCATTAACTATTCAATTGCAGGCAGAAAATACAAAGTTAAATTCTCAATGCTCTTTATTTTTACCAGGCCAAGCGAATTCTGTGGGAATTATTTCTGATTTTGATGATACGGTGGTTGTATCAGACGTTACTGACAAAACAAAACTTTTACTCAATATTCTCACCAAGAACTATAAACAACGAGAAGTGGTTGAAGGAATGTCGGCGTTTTACCGGCGATTATTGATGACAAATCATGAACAGGCCCTTTTGATATTTCTTACTGGTTCGCCACGGCAGATTCAAAAAAGTATAGAAGCATTTCTGAATTATCACAACTTTCCAAGTCGCATTGTATTAACCAAAAAGCTAAACGGTGAAAATAGTGATCCTATATTTGATCAATTCAAATATAAAACTGAGAAAATTATTGCCTTGCTGGAATTCTTCCCAGAAATCGACTTTGTATTAGTTGGTGATGATGGCGAGAAAGATCCAGAGGTTTATGATTATATTCAGATGCAATTCCCTGGACGCATAAAAGATGTGTGGATTCGCCAGGTATCCAGTGATTCACAGCAGCAAAGATATGCTGGGCAGCAATTGTTTGTGGAGAATCCGGGTGGCTAAAGAGTTATGCCGTGCGAATGGTGGATGCGTTGCACTTATCCACCCACACGAACTCTTTTTTATTTCCCAGTGAAGAAAATTTCTGTTGATTTAGTTTCATTCAGGCTGCATAGTTATCGCAGCCGGTAGGGTGGATAAGTGCAACGCATCCACCGGATCGTAGTGTGAATTTTGTATGCGTTTACAATCTTTCGGGTATTTCCGCCATTCCTGCGGTCTAGGTGTAAAAAGACTTTAATACATTTAATTCGTATTAACGTACAATATCGACTCCTTGTTAACGCGCTAATTACAGGTATAACATGTTCAACTTACATCCCCAATTAGATAAAGACTGTATACTTATCGGTCAATTTAAATTGTGTCAATTACTATTAATGAACGACGCAAACTACCCCTGGTTTATTCTTGTGCCAGCAAGGGAAAATATATCGGAAATTTATCAACTCAGCGATGAAGACCAAAAGCAGCTATTGAGTGAGTCGACTTTTCTTTCGCAAAAACTGATGCAGGTGTTTAGTGGCGATAAAATGAATATTGCTGCTCTGGGTAATGTCGTACCACAATTACATGTGCATCATGTGGTTCGCTATAAAACTGACCCGACCTGGCCAGCACCGGTTTGGGGTAAACTTGCAGCAATTGCTTATGATGAGTTGCAACTAAATGAAATTATGGAAAAGCTGCAGGTATTGAAGGGTGGTGGTATTAATTTCTCAGAAGATCAATTCAAATCATCCTGATCTAGTCGGTGATCAGTTGTAATTTTTTTTTTACGTCATTGTCCGCGATTTCTTTTAGCCAATGTAAAACATATTTGTTTACATCATCCATGGATCGGTAATTCATAATATGAATTAAATCGGGAAACTGGGCTTTCAATTGCAATACGTTGGAAACATTTAGCGATTTGTGTTTGTGTTCCTGATTGATGAAACCCAGAATAGGCGTTCCCGAATATAAAAAACGCATGGTGTTTACACCAGAGCCAAAGCCGGCTTCATCGTAACAATAAATGGCCACTTCAGCTTCGTCGCGAAATCTATTGTCGCGTTCCAGCATAAAACGGGTTGCTATCGCTTCTTTAGAGAGTGCCAGTTTATGTTGCTCGCGGTAGTCATCCCATTCCAGGTCATAATATTCCATGGGATCACAAATCATCCGCGCTAACTGCTCGCTTTGCATGTCAGGAAATTGTTTTTGGTAATAATGATAACGGGTGTCATATCCCAGACCGGATTCTTCCAGGCTTTTGATAACAGTGGTTTTGAACGACCAAGTTATTTCTGTAGCGTGCATGCCTTTTCCGCTAACATAACATGGGATCATAAGAGGTTTCCTGTTTTCGCTATCATATTGTTGCTTGATATTTTAATTGGTTATCTACAATAAAAAAAATATAAACTGATATCAATCAGTGTTTGGCCAGTTTGCTGATACGACGAATCCGCGACTTAATTCATGATATTGACTACTGCCATTTTGCATAAGTTCTGCCAGGAATAGTGGTCTTTGCTTATTGGCGAAATGTTGAGTAATAAAATGCATTAACGTTTCGTAATCCATAAGCTGTTTAGTCTTGGTTTCAGCACCGTAGCTGCATAGCCAATGCGGCTTTTCTAGCAATAACCAGCGCGACTGTTTGCTGTTTTTCGGAATCACAGGATTGTGCCCATAGCTCCACCAGCCACGCAAGTGATTGTTGGATATATATTTTTCTGTGTCAGCACAGGACTGCCAGTTAGTGTGCGAAGGGTAGAATAACATGCCTTTCAGTATGACTTTGGCAATAATAGGCTTGGAGTAATCATTTATTAATGCAGATGATGCTGGGTTTTCAGCAAGTTTCGCCTGTTTTGTCAGCATTTTATGGACTTTTATATCCAGTCGATCTTTTGCATTGGGGCCAAAATAGCGATTATTGTGTTGTAAATAAAACTTAACAGCGACTTCCCAATGATAGCTAAGCTTACTTTTTTCATTGGTGAATAAAAAATCAAATTCACCGATGCTACGTTTATTGCTGTAAACCGTTTGTCTTCTCCGGGTTTTCTGAAAATTCTGGTTGTTATTTAAACAAAAATCCACGAGATTCTCGAAATAGTCCCCAACAAATGGCTTTGGATGACGGATTGATGCGTCAATTTGATCTGGGTGTTGGTCCAAATCGAGCAGCCATTTTTTATAATAAGAAAAATGTGACTGCAGCTCTGTATCAGACAACACCAGTGGGTGTTGATCATCCAACAAGCCGGGGCTTTGAATTAACCACACCAGGTCATTCAGGACTTGCTGTTTAAAGGTCAAACTGTTTGTTAAACTACCGGTTTTTGTCATTGTCAGCTATCGATGTTTCGAATATCCGTTATTATTCCTACGTTTAACCGGGCCCATAGTCTCCCGCGTGCATTGCTTTCTGTTTTGAATCAAACTTTACCGCCTGAAGAGCTTATTGTTGTTGATGATGGCTCCGATGACAATACTGAGTTATTAATCAGAGAAACATTTCCACAGGTGCGTTATGTCAAGCAGGCACAGCAAGGGGTAAGTGCGGCGCGCAATCTCGGTATCGAATTGGCGCAAGGCGACTGGATTGCGTTACTGGATTCTGACGATGAGTGGTTGCCATCCAAGTTGGAGAATCAAGTTCAGCTATTAAAGAAAAATCCGGATTACAAAGTATGCCATACTGAAGAAATCTGGATTCGTCATGGTGTGCGCGTCAATCAGATGAATAAACACAAAAAGGTGGGTGGCTGGATTTATCAGCAATGTTTGCCTTTGTGTGCCATGTCACCTTCCTCTATTGTTTTGCATAAATCTTTGTTTGCAGAAGTGGGAAATTTCAAAGAAGAACTGCCAGCTTGTGAGGATTATGATTTATGGTTGCGTATCTGTGCGAGACATCCGGTTTTATTTATTGAGCAGCCATGTATTAAAAAATATGGTGGTCATGAAGATCAGTTGTCACAAAAACATTGGGGAATGGATCGTTTCCGTATTCAGGCATTAGCGAGCATGTTGGATATGGATGTGCTGAGTGAAGATGACAAACACGCGACACGAAAAATGCTGAAAAAGAAAATTAACATTTTTCTTAAAGGTGCGAAAAAACACAGTAATGATGAAGCTGTGAGTCATTATCAAACGATGTTGGAAAAATATCAGCTTGTGGGAAGTGAAAAGTGAATTTATTAGTCAATTGTAGCAATATTAACAGACTCAATAGAGTTCAAGGCTGTTGGCATGATAAAACCGTTGGCAGCAGGGATGCTGCCTTCGAGCGTACACGGATGTATTCACCGCGAGCTTTAACAGGACAGCAGACTTGGACTCACTGCACAATACTTAGGGCAAAATTGCATTATATGATATGCACACCAATCAAATTTGTTGAGTCTCAGCAATGATCTACATCGTCTGTGCCTTACATTGCGAGGCAAAGCCATTAATCGATAATTATAAACTTTCGTTGGAACAGGATGCGGTGTTCCCCGTATTTTCCAATGAGCAAATCAAAGTTATCGTAGCGGGAATCGGTAAAATTTCAACCGCTGCTGCCATGGCTTACTTGTATGCTCGAAATCAAGAATTACCGTACTGTGCATGGTTAAACGTGGGTATTGCTGGTCATAAACGTTTACCTTTAGGTAGTCTGGTTAATGTGAATAAAATCAGTGATGACTCAATGAACTGGTATCCTGTTCGACAGGAAAATTCAAAGCAATTGGGTGTTGAGTTAATAACAGTTGATGCGCCAGTCGAATGTTATGAGAGTGAAGCTTTGGTGGATATGGAGGCTTCTGCGTTCATGGCAACAGCGTTGCGTTTTTCACCGGTGGAGTTGTTGCAGGTGTTAAAAGTAATTTCAGATAATGAAGAAAATCACATCGATAAAATTAACAAAAAACAAGTTCAACAATTGATTGAAAAGAATCTTGGGCAAATTAGAGAAACAATCAATTGGTTGCAAATGCAAGTAGACTTATTTGCCGAAATTTATGTTGATTCAGAATTATATCAACAATGTGTGAATCAATGGCATTTTAGCCATTATCAGCAAAAACAACTGAAAAGACTATTGCAGCGCTGGCAGGCATTAAATGAAAATCCACAATTCTTTCAGGTTCAAGCGCTGAGTAATGCCAAGCAAGTATTGAGTTTTGTTGAAAATGAAGTGAATCAAATGCCGGTTGAGTATTAGTATGATAAACACTTTGTATATTGAAAAAGACGTTAGCGACCACCCTCGGGTGCAATCAATTCTTAAACGATTTAATAAAGCTGAAGTCATTGAATGTGATCATTACAGTGAATTGTTTAATCGTAAAGCGCAAAATTTTCGTTTTCAAAAACAAAATCCGGCATTGATACTCGCAAAAAAACACAAGCAATTTGTCTTGCCAGCGCCGGATGCCTACAGTATTGGTGGTAATAAAAACTATTACTTTTCGCATATGATGAATTGTATTTATGATTGTCGTTATTGTTTTTTGCAGGGTATGTATCGATCGGCTCACTATGTATTGTTTGTGAACTATGAAGATTTCTCAGACGATATAATTCGTTCTGCAAGTGAAAGCAATCACGATGATTGTTATTATTTTTCCGGTTATGATTGTGATAGCTTGGCACTGGAACCGATAACGGGTTTTGTGGATTTCATATTGCCAATTTTTGAAAAAAATCCCAGACTTTGGCTGGAGTTGCGTACGAAAAGCACACAAATACGCGATCTTTTAAATCGTCCGGCACTGAGTAATTGCGTGGTGGCTTTTAGTTTATCGCCGGATAATATTGTAGATGCACTGGAAGCGAAAACACCGTCGCTTAATAAACGTATCGATGCGATTAAAAAACTTCAGGAAAAAGGTTGGCCTATTGGGCTGCGTTTTGATCCGTTAATCTATCATGACGATTTTCAAAAAAACTATGCCGGTTTGTTTGCTGAAGTTTTTGATGTTCTTGATCTGCAACAACTCCATTCCGTCAGTTTGGGTAATTTTCGCATGCCAGAGAAATTTTTCCGGAATATGGTTAAGCTCTATCCTCGTGAAAAGATGTTTTCAGCAGCAATGCAGGCAAACGATGGTATGGTGTCTTATGCTGAGGAAAAAGAAAAAGCCATGTTGCAATTTTGTGAGCGGACGCTGTTAGAATATATTCCAGAGGATAAATACTTTCCTTGCCAGTAAGGATGTCGGGAGTTTATGTTTAAAGATAAAACCTACATAGTGACTGGTGCCAGCTCAGGCATTGGTGAATGTATTCGAGATATGCTTTTGGCGGAAAATGCCCGTGTTGTTGGCATTAGTCGCAATACCATAAATATTTCGGAGCCAGGATTTCATAATTTTGCCGCAGATTTTGAAAAAACGGGTGTACTGGAAAAAATCTTTAAAGATTTAATCAAACAACAAAGTCCAATTGATGGTTTGATTTGCGCAGCAGGGCAGGGACGGTTTGGTGCTATTGAGCAATTTTCTTTTGCGCAAATGCAATCCATGATGTCAGTTAATTTTATGGCGCATGCTTTGTTGGTGCGTTTGTTATTGCCGGTATTAAAGCAGCAAGCGAATGGCGATGTGGTTTTTATTGGTTCTGAAGCAGCACTGGCAGGCAGTAAAAATGGTGCCATGTATTGCGCCAGTAAATTTGCCTTACGTGGTTTTGCTCAGGCTTTGCGAGAAGAATGTGCTAAAAGTGGTGTGCGAATAAGTATGATCAATCCTGGTATGGTGAAAACACCATTTTTTGATTCCCTAAAATTTAAACCGGGTGATGATGAGGCAAATTATTGTTTGCCTGAGGATGTTTCAAACGCAGTGAAACTCATTTTATCTACTCGGTCAAGCACTTGTATTGACGAAATAAATTTGTCACCATTAAAGAAAGTCATTCAGTTTGAATAAGACTTACCAAGTCTTGCCTGGTGATATAGATGAAAAATGTGTTTGTTTATCTTTATTCAATTCATCGAGATTGACTCAATTACCTTGAAAGCTGTGAACAGCCTGTGTATCTTGATAATTATTCAGTACGTCGTGTTAAAAACGTGTAAGTAATATCTTACATTTATGGATATTGCATCCATGAGGTACGTCGACACCCGATAACAATACTCATAAGAGGAGTCGCGATTGTTCATTGAAGCTAACGTCTAAGGGAGGCGGTCTTATGAATATTCAATTTGTTACTAAACTTGCGGGAATTTGTACCGTAGCATCTATGTTTGTGATTTCAGGTTGCGCTACAACAGGTACGGATTCGGCACCCGCTGAAACAGAAACAAGCGCAATGAGTACCCCGGATCAATCTTCACCATCAATTCCGGTTGCTGAGTTAACACCTTCACCTGTTGTCGCTGCAGTTGAAGAAGTAAAACCTGTAGAGGAAAAACCAAAAGCAGGTTCTGTAGCCAGTGTGGTTAAAAAGATGGAGAAGAATCCTTTTACCCTTTATTGGCGTGAAAAGGACTCCTATTCATATTTTGTTGGCGATTTGCTCAAAGCAGAGTATAAACCGGGGGCTGGTTTAACTGTTACGGGCAAAAATTCGGATAGCAATGTGGTGTGTGAGTTTGATGAAAAAGGTGGTTTGAACAAGGTTGAGGGTGTTGATCCGGCATCACCTGCCGGGAAAGATACTTGTTCGCAATTAATGTTCACACTTGATGATCAATTAGGCGACTAGATCCTCTTTAACTTATTATTGTTGCGGAATAAAATGGACGCGGATAAGCGTATAACTTATCCGCGTTTTTGTTTTCATGGGGAGTATTTGTATTTATGTTGGTTGAATTGAAAAAAGCTTATCAATCGGGTGATAAGTCGTTAATTACCAATACGGTTGCTTTAGGTGTTGTTGTATTGGGTTTAATTACGCCAGTTTGGAGTGATCAAATACTGGCCATTGGTTTATTCGCTTTATCTGGAGCGATTACAAATTGGCTGGCTATTCATATGCTATTCGAAAAAGTGCCGTTTATGTATGGCTCTGGTGTGATTCCCAACCGTTTTGAAGAATTTAAAGCGGCGATTCGAGAAATGATCATGAAGCAATTTTTCACCAAAGAAAACTTGCAACGATTCATTGCAGATGAGGAAGCCTCAATTGCAAAATGGTTAAAACCTGGCCAGTTAGTAGATAAAATAGATTATGATAAATTATTTGATCGTCTGGTTGATGCGATCATGAACTCATCGTTTGGCGGCATGATAAACATGATAGGCGGCGCCGATGCTTTACAGGGATTAAAAGAATCTTTCATCGAAAAAATCAAAATTTCACTTAATGAGCTGGTGGAAAGTGAAAGTTTTCAAAGTTCGGTCGCTGGTAGTATTGATACAGATACTTTAAGTTCTGATATGTCAGAAAAAATTGAAGCAATTGTGAATAAACGCCTGGATGAATTAACGCCGGAATTGGTTAAAGAAATAGTTCAGGAAATGATCAAAGAACACCTTGGCTGGTTGGTTGTTTGGGGCGGAGTAGTGGGCGGAGCGATTGGTTTGTTAGCCAGCGGATTGATTTAACGCCCAAAATGAAAGAACCTCCGGATCAGAGGTTCTCTATATAAGAAAAGCCCCTGCTCGGGGCTTTTCTTTACGCAGCGTTTGATAAAACAAATGTTGCGATTGTTGCGTAAACAGCACCAACACAAATTGCCATGATGGTAACGCGGCGAATTTCGCCTTTAATGTCTGTTCCGTTAAAAGCCATGAATTTTATCCCCTCATAAAAAAGTGTACCTAAGTATAGAGGCATGTTTAGCGAGTGACAATAGTTAAAGTTCATAAAAAGTTGCATACTTTTTAGTAACCATAACTACTCTAGTGTTAATATTTGGGCTTAGAATAAGGCAGACATTAATTCACTTCCCATCTGATGCGAGAGTTTTTTAATGGATCGTGACTGTGCTTCCCGTTCATCGCCAGAAACTCCCTTGGCTTTAGCTTGAAAAGCTTTGACAACCCGTCCGGTTTCATCTTTTATCCAGATATCACCATTTGTGATGGCGAATACTGAGCCATCGCGTCTAACGTTATTTATGTCTAATTTATAGACAATTTGGATATCACTCTCACCATCATTGCTTACCCGGATGCCGCGTTTAGTGAGATCGGCAATTAATGCGGTTTGAAAACTATTATTGGCGTTGCCATTATCCGAGTTAACAGCAACTCGCATTTCACCAATCCTCTCGTATACTTTTCGTACAAATTCTCGAATTTCGTCGGTCAATAAAGGTGAACTGCTGGATGCCGAGCTTAAACCATTATGTCTGGCCTGTAGATCAGCTCTTTGGTCAACCAGAATCAATGCGGGTGCAACCAGGCGAATGGCGCTCATTCCATGTGGATCTTGTTGTTCAAATTTTTGCGCATAGTCATCAATTTGCATATCCAGATCGTTAATTTGACGACGCAAACCCTGTAATTCTTTGGTGACGTTCAGCTGTACCAACGCATAAACTTTTTTGCCACTTTTATGGCTGTCAGATTGTGTTACGTGGGTGAGCTTGTATTCTGGCACCCGACTTTTTACGGCCTGGCGAAGTTTTTCGGTCAGGCTGGTGGCGCCATTTTTTGTGGTTTCGCTAATCTCCTGATCCACTTCACCACTGACATTCACCGAAATTTGTTTAACCAGCTCAACGCGCGCCATGTCTTTAGCGCGAGCAATAGCATTAGCCTGGTCACTGCCAAATATTTCGCCAGCGCCAACGCCATAAAGAAAACCCGGCTCTATGGGTGTATTTAAAATCCAGTCAGGCTCTCCACCCGCGCTACGTTTTTTAGCGGTTTTTTTACTGCCGGTGCTACCACAGGCAATCAATGACAGGCAGCAGATGACAACAAGAGATAGGGAAAAGGCTTTCCAAAGTTTTTTATCTGCAGTGATTGAATTATACATGTTGATTGAATTCCTATACGAAAAAACAAACAGCCGAAGTTAGTTCGGCTGTTTTATGCTTATCCAATTCGTTAGTTTTCAGCTTATAGGGTTATTACAAGCCAAATTTACTACGTTCCATGAATTTTTTAATCTTTTTAGATCCGCTCCACGCTTCCCGTGTGGTTTGCACGTTAATCAGTTTCATATCCACCTGATAAAAAGTCACACGCTTGCCATCGAGTTGATCCACAAATGAGTTAATAGTGCCAGACAGCGCAAAATTAGCGCCCATTTCTTCGCCCATTTCCATGCGCGTTGCTTCCGAGGCGTGCATGTCTTGTTGCTTTAGCTCTGCGCGGGTACGTTCGCGTTCTTCACCGCTAACAATGAATTCAGCCAGACCACTGCGCATTACGGCACGTTTAATGTCGTTTACAAAAGTGTCTGTGGCAATGTGTTCATGTGATTTATTTTTAACGCGTTGCACAACAATGGTGGGTTCCTTGTCAGGAAATTTTTTATTGAAACGCTTTAACCAAGGGAATGACATCATATCATCCACCATTTCATCAGCGACCAGTCGGGAGTCCTCATCGTTCCATTTGTCAGTGAGGGCCATTTCTTTGTCCGCGGAGACACGGGATGTTTTAACGCCGCCACAGCCAACAACAAACACGGACAGGCAGACGAGTGCAGCAACGGATTTAAACGATTTACTAACGAAAAGATTACTCATTTAATGCTCCTTACAGAAATTAAAGACAGGTTTTGAAATTCTTACAGTCCAATGGAAAAACAGGCTTTATAATAATCCGTTGGATATATTGCCAGCACTGGAAACCAAAGGTACTTGTGGTTTGAGTGCTGTGCGAGTTTTCTGCTCAATCGGCTTCTGTTTTTTTACTTTAGTCAATCCTGTGGTGCGATTCCACAATATATAGAGTTGTCCTTCATCAATATTTGCTGAATATTCAGATTGATTGTATAAACCGCCTCGAGATTTGCTAGCAGCGGATTTTTTTGTCACCAATTTGATATTGTGTTGGCCGGCTTCCACCGGTAAGCGTTTAACGCGGATTTCATAGGGTAGTGTCAGCCAGTTGCGGGTTTCCGCCTGGCTGGTCAGGGTGTTGATTGCTTTGCCGGCCAGGCTTAATAAACTTTTCAGTTGATCATCACCTTGCCCTGCTGCGGAAGATACACCACTTGCGAGCACCGCTTTTACAGCTTCTCGTCCCAACGCTTCCTGAAGGTCTTTGTCCACATTCAATAACTGTTCCTGCAAGGCCAGCTGGCTGACGGACTCGGCAATTACCATATCGCCTTTAGCCGTGCCATTTAGCCAGACTTTTGTATTGTTAAACGGTTTGGGGTGAGGCCGATAATATGGAATGGTGATGCGAATACCCAGCTTGCCAATGGCTCGAATCAAACCCAAGTCTTCAACTGTTGACCAAACAGGACCAAGACTGATTTTTTTAGTACCCAAGCCACCGATGGTTCCTATGGCTCCACCGGAGCCAAAGTTACGCACAACATCAATCAGACTTCGGTCAGAATACATGGCGGCAAACCAGGCATATTGATCATGTCTTTCTTGTTTGGAGCCAGTATAAACCGGCGTAAGAACTAACTGTTTGGTATAGGGATTCGCGCCAAGTCGAATATTCATTTCATCCCTTGCCGGTATCATGCCCATGTGTTCAACAATAATGAGTTGAGCTTGCCCTTTGGGGTAATCTTGCAAGGCGTTGCGGCTTTGCGTAGACAGTTTTTTTTCTGCCAGCTTTTCCCAGTCGCCGTCATATCCACCAGCCCATTGCATCATACGCACAGTGTCAAACCAGGCTTGTTCGGTTATTTCATCGCCCAGGTGGTATTGTTTGGAATAACCTTGCTCATAAAGTTTTGCGGATTGCTGATAAGATATTCTGGCGTCGTCATATTCACGATTGGCTTCGTAAACAATCCCGGTGAGATAACGAATATAAGCATCATCACGGAAGACCAGACTGTCTTTGTCCAGTTTGCCACTTAATTTGTTAAAGGTATCAACTAATTTTGTAAACAGGCCGCTTTTTTTATCTTTTAGCTCCTGGTAATCACCACGTTCTTTTTGAATTGCGGTGAGAATGATGCTGACTTTTCTTGATTCGATGCGCGAGCCTTCCAGGTGTGCCTCCCAATTTTCGGGATGCTGGAAGGCCAGGGCGATATAATTGAGTGCTTTATAATAATGAATAAAAGCGCGTTCGTATTTCGTGCCGCGGTAAACACCGTTTCTTGGGTTGCTCATGGCAACACTAAGTAGATTTGACACACGTTGCGTTTCAAGATCTTCGGCAATTTGTGAGGCAATGCTCAAGTCGCGATTACTATCCTGATATTGCTGATTAAGATGCTTGAGTAAGCCAAATTCAAGATGGTAAAGCAGGCGGTCATCACCGTCTTTTTTTATGACCTTTTGCATTTCTTTCATGGCGAGTGGATAGTTTCCTTTTTCCACAGCAAGCAAAGCGGTTTTGTTTCCACCGCCATAGGTTGCACAGCCACTGACAAAAATGCTGAAAAGCAATAGTGAAGCTAGGCAAATAGAATTGGTGTTGACTTTCATTGCACCCTCCCAGGTACGAAAAAAAATGTCAGATCAAGTTTGTAAGATAATTATTAATAGGCATCATAAATTTTCTTACGATCATTGACTTTTTCAATGTAATCTCTTGTTTCTTTGTAGGGTAAATTACGCTTTAACGAAGCATAGATCTGCTTCGACGACATACGATTTATTTTACTGCTGTTTTTATAGATGTTTTTACTGCCCGTTAAAGCGCGGCTTACATTGCCGCCCCCCGTATTATAGGCCGCAATGACTAAATACATTTGACTGATTGGATCTTTGATTTTTTTAAATTCCCGTTTCGATAATAAATCCAGATAGGCCGTTCCCAGGCGAATATTGTTCTCTGGTTTATAAAGAAAAGAGGCACTGGGTTTTTTGTCTTTTCCAAAAGCATGACGATAGGCGTCACGCCCGCCTGATGAGGGCACGAGCTGCATTAAGCCAAAGGCTGGAATATGTGATCGTGCTTTAGGATTAAAATAGGATTCTGTATGAATAACCGCCAGCACCAGTGCAGGATCCACATCATATTTTTTGCTGTACTTTTTAACAGATTTATTGAATTTATCGGCCCTTATTTTAAGGTGATCAGGCACCATTTTAATCGAAACTTTCGCTTTTAAACGTTTTTTACCATCTTTGGCCACATAAGGCTGTTCATCAATGATGATTTTATTTTGCAATTCTTTTTTGCTGAATTCTTGCAGATTGCGTCGCGTCAGAGGTTTACCGCTGGCGGTTTGCAATTGTTTGTGAATTGGGCTTTTGCCATCAATGCTGCTATCGGTGAGAATGCGTTCCAGTTGTTTTTGTAATTTTTTTAATGCGGCAATTTTTTGTTCTTTGGTTTTTTGTGGTTTGGGTTTAGCTTCTGGTTCAGCGGGTATCAACACTTCCAGGAGGATATTGCCTTTTTCAAAATTAACAATACTGCGGGATGACTTATTGTTTGAATAATCCACCCATTCTTTTTTAGTGGAGCCTTTAAATTTGTCCCACTGTTTTAGAATTTCTTTTTTATAGGCAGCATATTCTGCCGCTTCACGTTTTAATTCCTGTTCAGAGGCTTTCAGAAAATTATTGAATTCCTGATTTAAGTTGTTTTGATTTTGGCGGCTTTGTGAATTATTAACGGACTCCTGAAACTGACGGAATTCTTCATTTAAATCACCGGGCGCGGCAAAGCCACTGTTTGTCAGTAAAGCAAAAACTACACAAGTGGTTAGCAGCGTTATTCTTCTACCATAAGCACCCATACTTTTTTACCCTCCAGATCTTTCCAGTATTCTTTTATTTTTGCGTTAATGGCAATTTCTTGTCCTTTAATAACAGCATGCGTTGTTACGCTAGCTTGTTCTGCAAAACTGCCATTGGAAAGTACTTGTTTGTTTTCTACTGCCCCTAGAACATCAACAGAACTGCCTTTTTGTATGGCGAGTTCAGCCAACGCTTTTTTAACCGCTCGTTCGCGTGCCCAGGATTCTCCAAAAATGTCATAACTGGCTGAGCCAATGGCGGAAAGACCATGCTTCGACTGATTGTCGATCCAGGCCGGTCGACCGTTATGAGCGCTGGTTGAGGCGCAGGCGTTCAAGATCAGAAGCAATGCTGAAATAAGAAGTATCGCAACACGGCTTGTTAAAGTGGATTGAGTTTGAAATGCTTGAGTATGCACAATAATCACCGAGTAAAACTCTTTCTTCTACAGTGTTGGCAAGGGAATGCCACTACCGTCTGGATTAACATCGGACGGTAGTGACTGATTGGAATGGGCGAAATCTGACCCGGTTATTGCATTTCTTGATTAGCGATTTTGTCAATCTCAGCGTCAAGTTCTGCGTGTGCTTTCTTCGCCATGAATTTTTGCCACATGGCTTTTTGGTTGTTGTAGCTGGTTTTCAATGCTTCTTGCGCATTAGTTGCAGCGTTTGTAGGATCCATTCCAACTAACACATACATGACTTTCGTTTTTGGATTAACGCGCGTTTTGTAAACTTTTGTACCATGAAGTGTTTCGTTGGTAATTTGTTTACTGACATCGGAGCTGACTGCATCAACTGTTTCATCATCGCCAACACCAGTTGTTTCCTGATAATTTTTCACCAGACGTTTAACATGAATTTTCATTTGTGCGGCTAGCTGATTACGTGCTGCAGCTGTTGCTTGAGTTTTTTGAAATTGAGTACCTGCTTTGGTATTGCGGAATGAACCAACAGCAGAAACCGGAATTCCTTCAACTGGTGCATCACAAACCCATTCTGGTGCTGGTACATCAGGAGAATCCGGGAAAGTACAGTCGGCGACAACTGTTTTTTCCGGCTTAGATGCACAACCTGTCATTAAAATTCCTACTGCGGCAATAGCCATTCCAAAAGTTCTTAAACGCATAGCCATGCTTTCTCTCCTTAAAATATAGAATAAAGTTTGAAATTATCAGACTTAGACTGAATCGACGCTAAATGGTGTGAACGCAGTCTAATAGGGAAGCTCTGAATAAGTCATTCAGCGTTTGAAAATATTGCTCTGCTTAAATCTTTGTTCTATGCGAATAGATATATAAAGCGTTCACGCAGTATTTTCATCTGCTGGCCTAAATTATTCAGAACTCCCTGGATAAAAAAATTTACTTCATATCAGCCGCACCAGTTTATTCGCGTTGCTGTATAAAAAACGTTCTACTGCAGTTTGAAATACATGTTTTAACGGATAAACGTGATTGTAGGTGCTCAGCTTTGTCCCTCAAGATTCAATGTTAAATAGTAGCAATGTTTGTTGTTAATAATCTACCCGTATACCCGCCATAAATCATTTTATTTTTATTGGTAACAATTTGATTCAGAATATTCAGCTATATTAAGAATCTAGTGTTGCAGCGCACAAGCCATTCCTGAGTTATGCCCTATGAATTAGTGCACTATCTGAGATGGTGTTTAATCAATTAAATTAAGTAACAGAAAATTAAACAGTCGCATTGATACTGCAAAGATATTGAACCGATTAGGGGTAAACCACTTGTGAATCAGATCACAGTTGAGATAATTTATTTTAATAATTGCGCGTTTGCTGAAGAGCTGGTTATGTCATTGATGTAGCAGAATGGATTCTGAAATAGATGGTTGTATGTTTAGTGAACAATTATAAGGTTAGCCGTTTTGCGCAGCAGCGACAAACTGACTGTGTTCAATGTCTTGTGCAATGGGTATGAGAAAGTGAAATGTAGCCCCCTTATTCTCATTATTTTCTGCCCAAATTCTGCCTCGGTGTGCACCGACAATATTTTTACAGATGCTTAGGCCCAGGCCTGTGCCGCCAGAGCCATTTTTTGTTTTACTGCTTTGAATGAACTGATTGAAAATATCTTCCAGCTCTGACTTTGGTATGCCCATCCCCTGGTCGCTTATTGATATTAGTAATGCATCTTTTTCTTCATGATTACGCATCAAACTCCCGTCCGATAACGTGATGTGAATAATACCGTCGTCGGGACTGAATTTAATCGCATTGGAAAGTAAATTAATCATTACCTGAGATATTCGATCAGGGTCCATCTCTACGTGTGTGTGAGTGGATTGTCGATCAATTAGCAACTGCAACTTTTTTTCTTTGATGAGGCTTTTTAGCTCGGCCTGATTTTGTTCGAGCAAGTCATTAATATCTTGCTCTTTAAAATCCATATCCATTTTTCCGGCTTCCAGTTTGGAAATGTCTAGCAAATCATTAATGAGTGTTAATAAACGTGTGCCACTCAGGTTTATTTGAGTGAAATAGCGTAAAATTTTATCCTTGCTTAGATTTTCGATTTTGTTTATTCCCAGGTGGGAAAAGCTTAAAATACCGTGCATTGGCGTACGAAGTTCATGTGACATGTTAGCGAGAAACTCTGATTTGGCAAGATTAGCTCGCTCGGCATCTTCTTTAGCAGCAATTGCCTGATCTGTGGCGTATAACAATTCTTGTGTTTTCTGCATCACCAGCTCTTGCAAGTTATCGCGGTGTAATCGCAATTCTTCCTGAGTTTTTTCCAGGGTTTTGTTTGCTTCCTGCAAATCTTGAGTGCGGGATCTTACATGCTCCTCCAGGTTGTCGCGTTGATCCATGACTTCATGATATTTTTTTTGAAGGTTTTCCAAATCCTTATTCAATAAACTAAAGCTGGTCTTGATTTCGGTTTTTTCTTTGCAGCGGAAAAAAAGTGTTGGCTCTTCTGTTTCTGAAGGGAAATAACTTAATTCACTGCGGCATTTTACCAACTGTTGTTTGCAGTTTTTTATTTCAATAATGCGCTTTACCGGGTCACGGGTTCTACGCGCTTGTTTTATCATTTTTTGCAATTCAGAGTCATCTTGATTCAGGTAGTCTGCGAAATTTTGGGTCTTACCTTCAACATCATTGATGTCTAAAAAATTGCTAGCAGCTGCATTGACAGCGAGTATGTTGCCTGACAAATCAATCAGGCACATGGGGTCTGAAAAAGTACGGGCAAATTCCTTGAAGTATGCAGCATTCATGTTTTAGTCATCTAATCCAAAATATTCCCGACCTTCGACTGAATCAGCCTCATTGCCGCGTTTAAAATAAACAACAACGTTACATTCTTTGTCACCTCTGGCGATGGTTTCCTTTAGCTCTACTTTGGCGTAACTTTGGCTATCTGCGGCAATGGAGCCGAACACATTGGATGTCATCATGCACATGCAGGGGCGGTCGGCCACTTTGTCTTCGAAAGGACATTGATGATTACCAAAAACCACTTTGTTTTCATCTTCTTCACGTATGTAAAAATCGCCACATATACGTGCTTTAAGGTCAACAAGCACACCAATGACCTGTTCACGTGTGAGTTTGTCTTGATTTAGCTTGCCTTTATATGTTTCGTTAATCCACTCGCCCACATCTTGCCCAACCATACTGATGTAACCTTCCGCTTCTTCAAGGCCTACCACATCTTGTAAAGTGCCCGCCAATTGGCGAATCAGTGTTCTTAAAAACAGATCTCTCTCCAGAGGAAGATCGAGATCTTGCATTTGTTGGATGCTTTCTTTTGACATAACTGCTTCCTCCAGCCTAAAAATTTACGGCAGATTGATTAATATGATTGCCACATTCCTGGGAATGCACACTTTCAAGAGTGGAAATAAACGCTTTTACTGTGTTCCCTTTACCAAAGTATTCCACTTTGTCGAAACACATTTTGTTGGCGATAGCGATGCCTCGCCCGTGATTATCCATAATTCTTTCCGGGTTAAAGTCCATATAAAGTTGCCAATCGAATCCCTGTCCTTGGTCGGAAATGACAAATTGAATACCATCGGTTTCGCGTTGAAATCTAAGGATTGCCTTTCGATCTGCGTACTGGGATAAAGCGAGCCGACGTTCTATTTCTTCTTCCCAGATATTGGAATCTTTCAATTTCGATTTTTCCTCATAACTGATTTCCAGATTGCCATGCTCTACTGCATTTAACATCAGTTCGTACAATCCGGTTACAGCATCTCGTGGATTTGGACATAATCCGGCCAGTAGTGATGAAATGGCTTTTACTTCACTGAGGCAGCTGAACTCAAACGTAGCGTCTTTTAACTGGCTAATTGAAGTTTCAGTAAGGTGTAAATTAGCTTGTAAGGTCTTGTTGTATATACGTTCTTTGAGGGCTGTACTGGTAACGGATCTTAATATGTCTGGTGCATAGGGCTTGGTTAAATAATAGTAAGCGCCTGCTTGCATGCCCTCGAGGATGTCTTGATTGCTGGCTTTTGCCGTTTGCAGAATCACCGGAATATGCTTTAACACCGGGTGATGTGACATTTTCTCAAGCACTTGCATGCCGTCCATGCCGGGCATCATGCGATCTAGCAATACCACATCAAAATCATTGGGCGCATTTTCTAGCAGTTTCCACGCACTTAAACCGTCTTCTACCGCGTGGAGTTCATGTTCTTCTTCCCAACTAGATAAATATTCCCCGATAATTTCGAGATTAACGGCTTCATCATCGACGGCTAAAATGCGTGGAATTTCCGACATTAATATTTTCCAGAGTAAGAATAACTTAAGTGCTCAAACTAAGTTTGAAGCTGACTTAATGACTATCGGCAGTGATGTGGGAATATTAAACAAGCACAAACCAAAACTGCGACCGGTGTTGTTTTTTTATGCGGGGTTTTTAATGTGGTATTGTGTTTTTTTATGAGAGTGAAAAACGACGAAAAAAATACGGTATTTTATTATGCAAATTGACATGCCTTATCTTGAAGGGCGATTGATTAAAAGATACAAACGTTTTCTTGCTGATGTGGAATTACCTGACGGGAAAATCATTACAGCGCATACGCCAAACACAGGTTCCATGTTGGGATGTGCGGAGCCCGGTTTACGCGTTTGGTTATATGACACCGGTAATAGCAAACGAAAATATCCCTATTCATGGGAATTGGTGGAAGATGTCAGCGGGCATTTAGTCGGTATTCACACCGGAAGGGCCAATGCCTTGGTTAAAGAGGCAATATTGGATGGTGTTATTGTGGAATTGAGTGCTTATAACAAGATTCGTAGCGAAGCTGTTTACCCGCCAACTGGTTCGAGAATCGATCTATTGCTGTCTGAGCATGACAGCAAACCGGATTGTTATGTGGAAGTAAAAAACGTGACTGCGTTGGCATCTCCCGGTGTTGTTATTTTTCCAGATGCAGTAACTACGAGGGGTAAAAAACATCTTGATAGTTTATTGCATGCCGTACAAAACGGCTATCGCGCTGCCATGGTTTATTGTATTCAACGAGATGATGTGAATTTGTTTAAGCCCGCCGACGAAATCGATCCTCTTTATGCGCGAACATTGCGAGAAGTGCATTCACAAGGTGTGGAGGTTTATGCATTGGGTGCTGAAATCAGTCCCGATGAAATAAAAATGTCACATATCATTAAAGTGGAGCTATAGCTTTGTTAAGCGTATAGCTGATGTTAATGGTGAGTTTTAGATACAATTTACTGTCATAAATGTTTCATATTTTTTTCACCGATCAGTCACAAATACTCATGATGATAAGCAAAATGCGACGAAACAAGATCATTATAAAAAAACGAGGATTGTGACAATGGTAAAAGGTGAAATTTATTATTTGATTGGCAAGCCGAATCACTTGAAACATGAGCTATTAAACAGTTTAACTCACCTGTCTGAAAGTTACGCATCGTGCACGGTTTTCCAAACATTTACAACAAGCGATGTCATTGCTAAAGATGGCCATTTTGAATACCTCGATGAAGTGGATTTTAAGCTCCGACAATCCATGGATATGTTTAGTTTATATTGGGAAAAAAATGGTATGTTTTACGGCATCAGCGGTGAAGTTTCTGAATACCTTAATAAGGGTATAAATGTTGTCATAAATGGCTCATTACATAATGTTGAGCAAGCCAGCAAACTGTTCCCGCAAATGAATGTCATTATGGTTAAAAAACAAAAGCCCAGCAGTGAACTCGCTATGGAGGGCTATCCTTTAATCATTGATGAGGATGTTCAGCTGGAATGGGTTAACAATGTTAATGGAATTTATTGCCCTTATGTTTTAACGCTGCTTGAAGATAATGCGCAGGAAAAAGCCGCAGAATTACTTATAAAGTTGATTGAATATAACGAAAGTTACCTGGATAAAGTTATATAAAATCTTTCCTTTGTCATGATATTGTCAAAATTGATATTTAATTCAGCATATAATTCGTGTGACCATTACTCAAATAAATGGGTGCTTGTAATAATGATTAACACCTGTAACTGTCAACGTAATATGTCATGATTATGTCACATAAAACTTTTATAGTTAAACAATCCAGAGCTTGCGACGGATTGCGCTCTGGAACCAGTTAAAACAACCCCGTAAGCGTATATTGTTTTTACCTGGATCTTGCTCGATGGATCGTAAACTACCCCGCTAGGAAGCCTAGATACTAATAACTATAAAAAATAATAATTTCATCAAAGCCGGATTCTTATAATGAATCCGGCTTTTTTTATTTTGTTGTCATAATTTCCAGTTAGAATTTTATATTCGTTAGAGCTAAATACTACGGCTATATACTAATGAAGCGGAAACTAAGAATACACATGAAACAAACACGTGGTTAATTTCTGACTTTATAATAAATAAGTGTTGTCGGGAGGGGAGTATGGATTTATCAGTCATGTCTTGTAGTGCGAATGGTGTTAATGCTAGAGCGGCTTTGTTACAAAGCTTATGGCAGCAATTTTTTATTACCGGGTTGCAGTCGCAAATGATCGAAGCGGGTTTATATTCAAACTTGATGAATTCACGTGAACTGGATGATTGCAATTTGACGATTGGTTTACGCATGATAGACACAAAAGGAGAAACTGTGTCACTGATCATCAAACAACAGGTCTCCAGCGAGTTTTTCAGGAATCCGCAATTTCATGAAGGATTGCCAGCCATTATTTTTCAGAGTTGGTTGAAAACCTGGGAGCATACCATGGGCGAGCAACAAACTACTCGAACGTTTGTCGTTGATCATATGCTGCACCCCAAGATGAATGAGATTGAGCTCTATTTATCAATTGTATAAAACAAATTTACCAGCTCACTTGCGGCGGACATAAATTCTACGGGATTTCCAAAAGAAGTGTGTAAACATCACTGACGATATTAATTTGATTTTTTTTCATATTTGGGTTGACCTACAAAAAATAACTTGCCAAACTGACCACATGAACATTTCAAAACACATGACACGTAAATTTATTCTCACGGTCCGCGCAATTCGATGGTGCGTGCCGATTGTGTCCGTGTGCTGGAGGAATGAATAAAAGTTCATTAAAAAATTTAAAATTCCTAAAAGCCGCGGATCTCACCAAGACCGCGGCTTTTTTCGTTTATGGTGGTTTAAAAAAATAAAAGGAGGTAAAAAATCATGTCAGTTCCACTTTCCTATTTCGGTATTGTTATTATTTGGACAACTACACCACTTACCATTAAATGGAGTGGGGAAGACGTGGGTTTTTTATTTGGTGTCTCCATGCGGATGATCATTGCATTAGTAATTTGCGCTGCGATCATTATGCTTATGCGCCGGTCTTTTCCTTTAGACCGTAAATCTTTGCACGCTTATCTGGCTGTGGGTTTACCGTTGTATACTGCAATGACTTGTGTTTATTGGGGCGCGCAGTATTTACCTTCAGGAATTATTGCGGTTTTGTTTGGCTTAACACCGCTATTTACAGCATTACTGGCTTCGGTATGGTTGTCAGAGCAAAGTTTAACGCCTGCCAAAATTGTCGGCATGGTGTTTGGGCTTTGTGGTCTGGCCGTGATATTTCATCATGGTGTAGAGTTTGGTCAGGTGATGATTCTAAGTATGCTGGCGGTATTAACAGCTGCATTCATGCACTCTTTGGGTACTGTTTGGGTTAAGCATGCCGCTGCAGATTTACCTATCTTAACCATGAATACAGGTGGATTAGTGATTGCTGTTTTTCTTTATAGCATTAGCTGGTTGATGTTTGATGGTAGTGTGCCTGAGCAAATTTCAGAACATACAGTGGTATCGATTATCTATTTGGGAATCGTGGGTTCTGTGTTTGGTGCTGTATTATTTTATTATGCACTGAAACGTGTGCAGGCCAGCACCATGGGATTATTGCCTTTGATTACACCGGTAAGTGCATTGTTACTGGGACAGTGGGCCAATGACGAAGTGGTTGAAGTTAATACCATGATTGGTACAGCATTGATATTATTTGGCTTGTTGGTTCATCAATGGTCGAAAGAAATTGTTAGTGTGTATCAACGTTTAAAAAGCATTGTTTGAGCTGATATATAGTAAGGAGAGTTTTGTGAGTTTAAAAGGTGAGTGTTTGTGTGGTGCAGTCAAGTATACTTACGATGGTGAGTTGGGTGATGTTTTAAATTGCCATTGTTCTGAGTGTCGTAAATGGCATGGCTCTGCATTTCGCACCCGGGCAGCGATACTTAAAAAAGATTTTCGCTGGCTTCAAGGTGAAGATAATGTCAGTCATTATGATGGATTATCAAATACGATTAAAACATTTTGTAAAACTTGTGGATCAAATCTTATCAGTTATTACAAGCATGATACGGAAATGCTTGGACTGCCACTGGGTGCCGTAGAGGGGCTGAAAGATCGAAAGCCACAGTACCATATTTTTACAAATTCAAAAGCTAGTTGGTATGATATTGATGATGATTTACCGCAGTACCCAGAATTGCCCGGGGATGCGCATAGTATTCATAAAATAAAGGAATAAAAAAGTGTTAGGTAAAGGTGAGTTTATATTAAAATTACCCGTTGGGGGAAAAGTCGATAGGCACGGTTCAGCAGGTTTGCCAGCAAAAAAAATCTATTCTGGTCAGTTTGTTGAGCTTACGCCGGTTGATCCTGATCGCGACACAGAGCAATTATTTGAGGCATCGCATGCGGACGCGGATTGTTTGAAAATTTGGACATATATGCCATTCTCGGGCCCATTCGAGAACGTGGAAGAAATGCGCGACTGGTTACGTTTGTGTCGTGATCACGATAACTTTGTTTATCTAACGGTGCGTAACAAAGTAGATAATCGTGCAGTGGGCATGGTGGGTTTTCTTAGCATTATTCCGGAAATGTGGCGTCTAGAACTAGGATTTATTTGGTATACACCTGCGATTCAAAAAACAAAAATAAATACTGAAACCATATATCTCATGTTGTGCGAAGCATTTGATAATTTGCATTATCGACGAGTGGAATGGAAATGTGACAATTTAAATGAAAAATCTAAAGCTGCTGCGAAAAGGCTAGGTTTTAAGTATGAAGGGCATTTTAAAGATCACATGATTGTAAACGGATTTAATCGGGATACGGCCTGGTTTGCCATGCTGGAGTCGGACTGGGGAAGGCTAAAAGCTAATTTTGACAAATGGTTATATTCAGATGAACAAAACTTATCCCTAAAAGAAATGAATTCTAAATAACTCAGAATTCGGAGTTCAAACTAGTATTTTTTGCTACACCCAGAGCGTGTTTGCAATATGAAAGCACGCCCTGGCCATATCATGTTTTTACTCTATTTGAGCGCCGAAATTTGAGTAAGTAACCTGATTTCAATTCTTATCTGCCTCTTGCCCACCTGTTACCCCTTTGTTGGATAGCGCGTGGACATTTCTTTCTCATTTTTTTCCTTACGTTAAATAATTCTACAGTCTACTATTTTGGTAGGTTTTTCAGCTTTTTGTTGATATTGTGTAGCTAAAATGAATTATGTTGGATTGTTTGCTTGATAATTAAACGAAAAATTGTTGAGTTAACGAAATAAAACCCAATATTAAGGTGAGTTTCTAATTTTAGCTAAGGAGTGACGGGTGGAATTTTTATCAGAATATGGGATGTTTGTTGCGAAAACATTAACCATTGTCCTGGGTATTTTGGTGGTGATTGTTGGCGTTATTGTTGCTGCAACCCGATCAAAAGATGAGGCTCAGGAACATATTGAAATCACCAAACTCAATGACAAGTTCGATGAATTAAGCATGCTAATGAAGGCATCCATGCTCAATAAGGATGAGATCAAAAAGCTGGAGAAAGAGCATAAAGCAAAGAAAAAAGCAGAAAAAAAAGCTCACGAAGAAAGCGATACCCAGCGCGTGTTTGTGCTGGATTTTGATGGTGATGTCAAAGCCTCGGCGGTTGCTTCATTGCGCGAAGAGATAACCGCGATTTTAATGGTGGCGCGCAAGCAGGATGAAGTTTTCATTAGACTAAGTAGCGCTGGTGGTATGGTTAATACTTATGGATTGGCAGCCTCGCAATTAAAAAGAATCAAAGATAAGGACATCTCTTTATCCATTGCTGTCGATAAAGTAGCTGCCAGTGGTGGCTATATGATGGCTTGTGTGGCTGACAAAATACTTGCTGCACCTTTTGCTATTCTTGGATCAATTGGTGTGGTTGCGCAATTACCCAATTTTAATCGTTTATTGAAAAAACATGATATCGATTTTGAAATGGTAACCGCTGGCGAGTATAAGCGTACACTGACAGTTTTTGGAGAAAACACTGACCAGGCGCGTAGTAAATTTAAAGAAGATATTGAAGATGTGCATGTTTTATTCAAAGATTTTGTAAAACATGAACGCCCGGTTGTGGACATTGAAAAGGTTTCCACTGGCGAATATTGGTTTGGCACGCGAGCCAAAGAATTAAATTTATTGGATGAATTAAAAACCAGTGATGATTATCTACTGGAAAAAGCGAATGAAGCAGATTTGTATAGTGTGAAATATGTAGAAAAGAAAAAACTCAGCGATAAATTTTCAGGTTTTCTGGGTAGCGTAACCGAACGATTCGTAACAGGATTACAGACACGCTCGCAGGAAAATCGATTGTCGTGAAAGCTTGAAGGTTGGAAATGTTATGATGAAAGATTTCTGGAATGAGCGTTATGCAGAAGATGGTTTAGCTTACGGTGAACAGGCGAATGAATTTTTAATAACTCAAGTAAGCCTGCTTCCACCAAAGGCTAATGTGCTGGTGATTGGTGATGGTGAAGGACGTAACGGAGTTTGGTTGGCCGGACAGGGGTTTCAAGTAACTTCAGTTGATTATTCGCATGTTGCCATTGATAAAATCAACGCATTCGCAAAAGAAAGGCAAGTGTCGGTTAAGGCTGTTTTTGCTGATTTAACTACTTGGGACTGGCCTGAAGAAACCTTTGATGTGGTGGTTTCCATATATGTTCATTTCCCACCAGATCATCGCGCTCAGATGCATAGCAACATGATAAAGGCGCTAAAACCAGGTGGTAAAATTATTATGGAGGCATTTCATAAAGAACAATTAGAGTATTCCAGTGGTGGTCCACCTGTGGAAGAAATGTTGTTTTCAGAAGCCATGTTGAAAGAAGATTTTAATGAAGCGAAAATTCTTGAGCTTTATGAAACCATTACCTATTTAGAGGAAGGTAAATACCATGTTGGGGATGGTGCGGTAGTTCGACTCATTGCGGAAAAACCCGAGTAGTTGTGAGAAGCATTAACTGGCCCCAACAATTGAGTGTTGAGGCCAGCAGATTTTAAAACTGTAAACCCACCTGTACACTGGCGCTCAAATCATCATATTCCAATAGCTCATCAATATCACTGGGAATATCCAATTGATTGGCGGCAATTGCAGCGTCCACATTTAATCCGAACAAGTACAAGCCTGCGCCAATCGATGGGACATTACCACCTTTAGCGCTGAGGTTGGCGCGATAACCAGCACGAAGTTTAAGTAGCCACACATCGACCTCAGCACCCATGGCAAGAAAACGCGATTTGGAAAAGGAAATTACATCCGCGTTTTCGGTAAGGTCAAGATCTGCGCCGAGGTTTATCCAATTGTTTGCATAACTCACACCTACTCGCGCCGCAGGTTCCAGCCTGGCTTTTGATCTGCCGGAAGGAGATTTAAACGACTGTGGAATAATGTTTTTTATAACAATGCCTGACTTCCAGTTTTCAGTCAGTTGTTTGGAAATACCCAGGTCGAAATTAAATGTGGAATAGGTTTTTTCTTCTTCCTGCTCATACGGCTCACTGTTTTGATCCAGCTCTTCAAGACTTCTTACATAATCGTAAGTTACTACCTGTATATACTTAGGTGTAATACCGACGTCGATATCATAACCGCCTGTGACGTATTTGCTTGCCAGACTTAAACCGTATTCAATAAACAAAGCGCCATTCATGCTAAGCGTGGATTGCAGCTTGTTTTCAGGATCAAGAATATCAAGTGCATTTGAAATGACTGTTGGATCAAATGAATTGATGTCAAAATCCAGTAAGTTAATTATATCTTCCATGGTCTGATCATCATTGGGTGCAAGTGTACCTTGCACAGAAAAGCTGGACCATCCATTTATATAAGCTGTCCAGCTAATCTTTTGGCCATTTGGAATGCTCAACAGTGTTCCAACATTGGCATCAACGGTAATGGATTTCCCGGTGACATCATGTATTCCCTGGCGTAAAGCGACTGACGAATTACTAAAATCATCTCGGGTGCTTAACACTTCATTGAGGTCGATTACTTGCCGGGCAAGTGCGGTAGTGAAGCTTGCTAAGTCGTCGGAAAAGTTAATAAACAACTGTTCATCATCAAAGTCTTTCATGGCTTGAATTAAATGATCATTGTCTGCCGCTCGAATTGCGCCCATTATTTCGAAATTAAAATCCTCATCAGCTCGTGCGTTATGTAAAAGTGAGGGATTATAAAAATGTGCTTGCGCACTGTTAGCAGCGGCGACACCAACACCACCCATGCCGAGTGCACGAGGATCTTGAGGTAAAAATGCAGTGGCATATGTATTCTGGCTTAGTAGGCTTGACACCGACAGTACACAAGTGCACAAAAATTGTTGTTTTAGTTTATTCATTTTACACCGGTTGTTTCATTTTTAATTACATTCAATAATCATATTATAGCTGAGTAAAAATTTTGTGATTTCTATTTAATTTATGGAACTTAGTCATCTCTAAACGTACGAAAAACATACGTATGTGGAGATTGTTTGTTTTTAATTTTGCACTCTAATAACCATAATAAATCATACCTTATTGTACACGAATTTTATGACGCAACTAAGTGTACATGGCAGGTTAAATAATTCTCTGCTAAAATACTCAAGTATTCAGTGACGAAACTCTCAAACTGAATAGATAATGTGGAGAGGGTAAAAACGGTATGCTGCCCATTAGTTCCCTTGTAAAAAAATAATAATTGAGGGAATTTATTCTGTGTGGGTAGCGGCGCAATAACAAGGCATTTCTCATAAGCGCTGTTCCAAATTCGTTTGTTTCTTACCTTAATTGCAATAATAAAATCGTTGCAGCAGTCAATCTGAATTTTCAGTTTTAAAAAAGCATCATTGATAATGATATAGCTTTATGCCTGATATTCAGAGGTTCTGTAGTCGCCGCATTGAAAAACTATTGTTTGTAGTGATTGGCTTACAAGGGTGAAATGCATATGTGTGTTTTTACTTACACGCGCTTATGTCAGATTTCAGTAGCCAGATAATTTAGAATTTTTTCAGCCCACCAACAAACAATATCGGGGAAGGTTTATTGCTTGTTTACACCGTGAGTGTAACAGTGTGGGGTGGTTATGCTTCAGAGGATAAGATCGTCTAACAATAAGTCGGCGCTCATTTCATTCTTTTCTATTTTATTTCGAAGAGTGCTTTTAACTAAGCTTAAGCCGAGTTATATATCGGGATTGTTGATTTATGTATTTATACTCTTCGCTATTTTTAATCCTGTTCAAGCTGAAATACTAACGCCTGAGTTTTCGCACGAACAAACTGGTTTTTTGCTGGAAGGTGAGCATGCAGCGCTTGATTGTGAAGCTTGCCACATAACAGAAGACTATTCTGCACTAAGTGTTGACTGCGAATCATGTCATGAGATTTCCGGCAATACACATATATTGTTTAGCACTGATTGTGCGAGCTGCCACCTCACTCAGGGATGGTTGCCTACGAATATTAATCATAGCAAACTGGTTGTGCCGTGTGCAGATTGTCATAACAATTCCATAGCCTCTGGGAAATCAGCTGCACATATTAGCAGCCAGAATCAATGTGACGCTTGTCATAGCACGCTTGAATGGGCCATGATTATTAACTTTGATCACTCACAAGTGATTGAGGCATGTGCCACTTGTCATAACAACGAGCGTGTAACCGGAAAACCTTCCAGCCATCTAGTAACCAGTAATTCATGCGATGCTTGTCATCTTTCTGCCAACTGGTCCCCTGTGCGTTGGTTTGATCATAACGAAACCATCTCTTCTTGTGAGTCTTGTCACAATGGTCAACTGGTTATGGGTAAACCCCCTGCACATGTATTGACTACTGAGTCCTGCGATACTTGTCATGAAACTTCGGGTTGGCAAGCCGAGGTGATTATTGATCGCAGCGGAATGGCGCGAAGTATTAAGGCGTTTTTTGATCATACCGGTATTGTCAATAACTGTACTGATTGTCATGGCGTCACTGCGAGTGGAAAACCTGCCGTGCATTTAGAATCGTCAAACTTGTGCGAAGCTTGTCACTCTACCTTGGTGTGGCGGCCGGTGATTATCATTGATCATGCCGAACTCTCTCCCGTATGTATTAATTGCCATAATGGCACCACAGCAGGTGGGCAACCAGGCAGTCATATTCCAACAACAACAAATTGTAATGCTTGTCACGCGACAACAACTTGGAAGCCTGTGCGTCGGGTGAATCATGGGGAAGTTGTTGGTGTCTGCATCGATTGTCACAATAATATTATTAGCAAAGGTAAGCCCGACACACATGTGTTAACGACGGATGATTGCGGTTTTTGCCATTCCGAAGTACGTTTTATGCCAGTGATTCGGATTGATCACAACAATGTAATTGGCACTTGTATTAGTTGTCATGATGGTACGACGGCAAGTGGCAAAATTGTGGATCATGTTCCCGCATCAGATAATTGTGTCACGTGTCATCGTACAACATCCTGGGCAGCGGGTGTACGGGTTGATCATATCGAAGTGACTGGTTTATGTGTCGATTGTCATAATGGTGTGTTGGCAACAGGAAAACACAGCACCCATGTGCCCACATCAGATGCTTGCGAAACGTGTCATAACACGGTGGTGTGGCGAGAGGTGGCTGCGGTTAATCATAATGAAGTAAATGGACCTTGTTTCGGTTGTCACAATGGCAACATTGCCGTGGGTAAGTCACGCGTTCATGTACCAACATCAGAGTTGTGTGAAGCTTGTCATGAAACTTCAAAATTTGTACCCGCTGTTACAGTCAATCATGATGAAGTGCAGGGTGCTTGCAGTTTTTGTCATGATGGCGTGACTGCACGTGGTAAAGGAACACAGCACATTATAACCACCATTGAATGTGATAGTTGCCATAACCCTTTTCGTTGGACAGGTGTATCACTCGATGCGATTCATACGGGTATTTCTGGTGATTGTTTTCGATGCCATAATGGAACAGTTGCAACAGGCAAGAGTTTTTCACACATTCCCACCTCAGATATTTGTGAAGCTTGCCATGTGGTAACGGCTTGGAATAGGCAGGTAAAAGTAGATCACTCTCAAATTAAAGATGCCTGTTTTAATTGCCACAACGGTGTAATTGCGCAAGGAAAAAACCAGTTACATATCCCCAGTAATGATGACTGCAGTACCTGTCATACTACATTTGCCTGGATGCCGGTAACCGGTGTGGATCACACTCAAGTGCAGGGTGAATGTTTTGATTGCCATAATGGTACACTGGCGCGAGCAAAATCTGCGCAACATATCAGTTCAACAGAAGTGTGTAATGTTTGTCATTCTACAGTTGCCTGGATGCCTACCCGTCGTATGGATCATTCGCAAGTAATTGGCGCTTGTGTCAGTTGTCATGATGGCAATATCTCCACGCCAAAAAATGATACGCATATAGCAACCAGTGATTTGTGTGAGACTTGTCATAACACTTTGCAGTGGCGACCGGTTGTTAGTGTTGATCACAACGAGGTTTCAGGCACCTGTTTTAGTTGTCACAATGGTTCTGTTGCTCGAACAAGTAAATCTGATGCACATATTGCAACCACGGATGTATGTGAAACTTGCCATATTACAACCGCATGGACATCGGTACCGTTGGTTGATCATGCTGAAGTTGTTGGTGACTGTATTTTATGTCATGACGGTAGCGTATCGCCGGGTTTGCCTTCATTTCATATTGCGACTACGAACAATTGCGGCGCCTGTCATGACACCTTGTCTTTTAAAAATGTGCCACCTGCCAATGTAGATCACCTTGAAGTGATCGGTTCTTGCGGGGATTGTCACAATGGCACAACAACCATCGGAAAAACCATTACCCATATTCCGACAACGAATAATTGTACGGCATGTCATGAGCCTTCACCCGCACCTTGGGGGCAGGTGATCGCGGCGGCAGTTGATCATCTGGAAGTAGTTGGGCCATGTAGCGGTTGCCACAATGGAATTAGCGCGGGCGGTAAATCCATTAATCACATTATATCAACAGATGTTTGTGATACTTGTCATATACCTGCACCTTCGTTGTGGCTGGATATTGCATTTGTTGATCACCAGCAAGTTATTGGTGTTTGTATTTCATGTCATACGGGAAGTATAGCGAAATCCAGTAAAGCGGATGCCATACCGTCGCATATCCCTTCTACAGATACATGCGATACTTGTCATTCCACCACCGCCTGGGCGCCAGCGGTAGTCGTTGATCATACTCAGGTGAATGGTAATTGTATTGATTGCCATAACGGTATAGTGGCGAGAACCAGTAAAGCAACAGCAGATCCACCGCATATTGCTTCCAGTGAGATTTGTTCGGCCTGTCATTCCACAACCATATGGGCGCCAGCGATTGTTGTGGATCACAATGACGTAGTCGGTCTTTGTGAAAGTTGCCATAACGGTTTTGTGGCGTTAGGGAAAAATAACGGTCATATAGACACTACCGATGTTTGTGGTGCATGTCATTCGACAACTGCTTTTGCACCAGCGATTACAGTGGATCATGTTCAGATTAACGGCGTAGATATGTGTATTGCTTGCCATGATGGTGTAATTGCTCCCGGAAAATCCGGATTGCATATTCCTACAACTGACGCGTGCGGTACTTGCCATACCACCGATGTGTTTGTGCCGGCTGTGGGTGTAGATCACACGCAGGTTTTGGGTGTGTGTTTTGATTGCCATAATGGCGTGCAAGCACCAGGTAAATCATCCCTGCATATAACGACTAGTGATCTTTGTGAAGTTTGCCACTTTACCACAATGTTTATGCCGGCTTTGGCAGTGGATCACAATGAAGTAATTGGTGCCTGTGGCACTTGTCATGATGGGCTGATTGCTGGAGGCAAGTCTTCCAATCACGTACCAACCACCGATGCTTGCGATGCTTGCCATCAGACTGCGCCAGTTCCCTGGGCGCCGGTTACTTTTGTGGATCATCAGCAGGTGATGGGTAATTGTTTTGATTGCCACACAGGCACCATTGCATCAGGTAAAAGTGCAACGCATATTGTTACCAGCAATTTTTGTGAAGCATGTCATGCCACAGCACCTGCAAGCTGGATTGATGTCATCAATGTCGATCACAAAGAAGTGATCGGTGATTGCGAATCATGTCATAACGATACGATTGCTATGGGCAAAGGATCGGCAGCGGTGCCACATATTAATTCCAGTAATTTATGCGAAGCTTGCCATTCAACAATTATGTGGAGTCCGGCGATAACTGTTGATCATAATGAAGTTTTGGGTGTTTGCCAGGATTGCCATAATGACATCATCGCCATGGGCAAGAATGCTACACATATTGCCAGCACGGAGGTGTGTGAAGCCTGTCATTCCACCACAGCCTGGAAACCTTTTGTGACAGTGGATCATACGGAAGTTATTGGTGTATGTTCTTCCTGCCATAATGGTGTTGTTGCCATGGGTAAGCATCCGGAGCACATTCCCAGTTCGGATGTGTGTAATGAATGTCACGCAACACGATTCTGGGTGCCAGTGATTACAGTGAATCACAATTCTGTGTTAGGTAATTGTGGTGATTGTCATAATGGTCTTGTCGCATTGGGTAAAACGCCAAATCATATTTCCACAAGCAATGCCTGCGAGGCTTGCCACTCCACGACCTTGTGGGTGCCCGCAATTGTTGTTGACCATAATGAAGTACTAGGTGATTGCAGTCTTTGCCATAATGGGCTGGTTGCTACGGGTAAAACAGCCGATCATATTACAACAACAAACCGTTGCGGGGCTTGTCACGCAACGAATAAATGGATGCCAGCAATTCGTGTGGATCATGCTGAGGTTCAGGGCTTGTGTATTTCATGTCATAACGGCATTGTTGCAATAGGCAAACATGCAATCCATATCAGTACCACAGATGTCTGCGGAGCTTGTCATTTCACTACCACCTGGGTGCCGTTTAGTGTTGATCACAATGAGGTGCTGGGCACTTGTGAATCTTGCCATGCACCACCGCAAAGTCATCAATTGGTGGGTGTGTTCAATGCCTGTGATTCCTGTCATTCAACAACTACATGGTTGAATCCGAGAAGCCCGTTACCTTAATGGCCTGTGTTATGTCGCCTTGCTATGCAAGGCGGCATGGCTGTGATAATTATTTAACTCTGCTTAAAGCGCTATAGGCAGGACGGAGCTATGAAACTTGGATTATAACTTGGTTTCCCCTTTAGGCAGGGCAAGGTTAATTTTTTGCGCACCATTTTTTTGTAAATAATTCATGATAGCAGTATGCTTTTGCTTACTGGCGATGAATAATGCACTTTCACCCTGTCGATTAATTTCATCGACTTTAGCACCTTTTTTTATCAGCGCTGTTACAGCTTTAAAACTACCAGCTTGTGCTGCGAGCATTAATGGCGACCAGCCTTCTTGATTGATGTCGTTCACAATTGCGCCTTTATCAATTAATAAATTTACAATTTCATGGTTTTTTCTGTCTGCCGCATACATTAATGCTGACCAGCCTTCATGAGTCTTGGAATTAATTTTCGCACGTGAATCTATTAACACTTTAACAATCGTTTTTTGATTGTTTGCAGCAGCAATCATTAACGAAGTGATTCCCATTTGATTGCCGATATCCGAATCTGCATCAAAGTTAAGTAAAATTCGAATAAAATTTGTATGAGCAAAGGTTGTGGCCAGAGAAAGTGCGCTATTACCATTATTGTTTACCAGGTCGGGGTCTGCTTTATTTTTTAATAATTCGCGAGCAACATGTGGTTGGTTATGTTTGGCCGCAGTCATTAATGGTGTATCGCCAGTTTCCTTGTGTCTATCGTTAGGGTTGGCGCCACCTTCAAGTAAGCGATTGACAATTGCAGTCCTACCGGTACGTGCCGCAATATGAATTGGAGAGTATCCATAAGCATCGAGTTCTTCAGCTTTGGCGCCAGCCTTCATTAGCATGTCAACCATTTGTGTATTGCCTTTGACGGTAGCCAGAATCAAAGGTGTGCGTTTGAGTTTTTCCCTAATTTCGATGTTAATGTCGTGAGTGAGTAACTCTCGAACAATCGATTCCGAATCTTGCTGGATGGCGACATGAATAGCTGCATCGTTGCTTTTATTAGTTGCGTTTGCGTCTGCACCACGGGTTAATAATAGCTTGAGTGTGTTTCTGTGATTGTTGCGGGCAGCTAAATGTAAGGCAGTTTCCCCTGCGTTGTTTGTTTGGTTAATTCGCGCACCTGCATCCAATAAAACCTGCACGGCTTGCGTTTGACCATACTCCGCCGCTTTCATTATCGGTGTGTAGTGATATTTGTTTCTATGATTAATCAGCGCGCCTTCGCCGATGAGTTTTTTTATACTGTCTACATTGCCGAGTTCAGCGGCATACAGTAAGGCGGTGTTATGATCAATGGGATTCTTGCCTTTGGTTGCATTGGCAATACCGAATTTTTCCTTATCCAGGTTTTTTAATTTCGCGGCTGCGATATGATATCCCTGACTTGCTGATTTTTGATACCAGGATAAGGCTTTACTCATATTGGCTTTGGTGCCGTTGCCATTTTGATACATAAAACCCGCGTTGTACTGCGCACGTGCATGACCCTGTTCTGCCGCTTGTAAAAAATATTTGAATGCCTTGTTGAGGTCTTTTTTGACGCCATTTCCATTGCGATAGAGCTTGCCAAGGTAATACAAGGCTTCAGTATGATTGCTATCAGCCAGGGGTTGCCAAAGTTTTAAAGCATTGGAAAAGTCACCAAGTCGTGCCGCGTCCAGCCCTTTTTTTAGATCGTCTGCGTAGGCATGGTTTACGGAAAAGAAATAGATGAGTAAAAAAGAGAGCAGTTTTATTTGGTTGGATTGGATCATGATTTCTCATAATGGTTGAATTTAGTACATAATTTTAACATGCAGGAAAAAAGCGTGTGAATAATATGATATATATGGTTACAGAAAAGTTCTTACTTTAATATGGTTTGAGGCGGCAACTCAGCATATTTATCTATTTTGATCTGAACGGCCGCAAAGCGACAATTATTAAAAGTGTTATCAGGTAGTGATTTATGAATCCGGAAAGTGGACAGTTAAACATTGTTTTGGCCCAAGTTAATCTGCATGTGGGGAATATAGAAGCGAATACCCAGGTCATAATTTCGGCCATCAAACAGGCAAAGTCTCAACAAGCTGATGTAATCGTATTTCCCGAGTTAACGATCACCGGTTATCCACCGGAAGATCTGCTATTTCGTGATGGTTTATATAGTCAAATTAATCAGTCGCTGAAAAAAATTACAGCTGAAACAGACGATATTTATGTGATTTTGGGCTATCCCCGTCAAGAAAACGGAAAAGTCTTAAATGCAGCCAGTTGTCTACATGCAGGCGAGATTCTGGCAAGCTATGACAAATGGGCTTTGCCGAACTACAGTGTCTTTGATGAAAAACGGTATTTTTCCGAAGGTGATCGTGCTTGTGTGATCAGCATAAAGGGTGTGGCAGTTGGTATCACCATTTGTGAGGATGTCTGGGCGCCTGAACCAGTGAAAGCCGCAGTGGATGAAGGCGCGAAACTGATTGTTAACATCAATGCTTCGCCATTTCATTTAGGGAAAATGTCTGCCCGGGAAAACATTGTCAGCCAGCGGGCAAAAGAAAATTCTGTGCCCATTGTTTATGTGAATTTGCTCGGAGGGCAAGACGAGTTGGTGTTTGACGGCGCGTCTTTTGTGGTGGATGCAGAAGGGCAAATTATCACCCGCCTGGCGGCCTTTCAACCAGAGCAGACAATTGTTAGCTTTAATTTGCCTGCGCTTACACCGCAGGAATCAATTGTTAATCCCCACCCTGATGTTTTTGACGCCGTGTTCAATGCATTGGTGACCGGTGTTCGGGATTATGTGCAAAAAAATGGCTTTAAAGGTGTGGTTATCGGTTTATCTGGCGGCATCGATTCAGCTTTAACATTGGTTGTGGCGGTGAAAGCATTAGGGGCGGAAAATGTAGAAGCAGTCATGTTACCGACGCGTTATACCTCTTCCATGAGTCTGCAGGATGCGGAGATTCTCGCAACACACTTGGGCGTGGACTACAAAACCATTGCCATAGAGTCGGTGTTTGAAAGCTTCTTGTCTCTGCTGTCAGATGAATTTGAAGGCAAACCCGTGGATGCGACAGAAGAAAATATTCAAGCAAGAATTCGTGGTTTAATTCTCATGGCGATATCCAATAAAAATGGAAAAATGGTGTTAACAACAGGGAATAAAAGCGAAATGGCAGTGGGGTATTCCACGTTATATGGTGACATGGCGGGCGGATTTGATGTATTAAAAGATGTTCCCAAAAGTCTGGTATTTGAGGTGTCTCGCTATTGCAACCGAGATGAGGAAGTAATTCCAGTTAGAATTATTGAGCGACCGCCATCTGCTGAATTGCGCGAAGATCAGACAGATCAGGATAGTTTGCCGGATTATGATACGCTTGATGCGATTCTGGATTTGTATATTGAACAGGAAAAATCCATAGATGCCATAGTAGAGCTTGGATTTGATGAGCAAATTGTTAAACGTGTTGCCTGGCTTGTTGATTTGAACGAATACAAACGTCGTCAGGCACCACCCGGTGTTCGTATTACACCCAAAGCATTTGGTCGTGATCGTCGGTACCCAATCACTTCCGGGTTTTGCGATAAATCACCGACTAAATAATCACCAAGTCACCCTGCTAGGTTTGCTATTCAATACATTTTTGGGAGTTGGAAACAGAGTGTGGTAAAGTTAATTCAGTTTGATAGTGGATTAATTAGACCGGTATGTGTCTAAATAATCAACAAGATTGGGTGTAAATTAATAAAGGGGAATGGAGTGAAAAAGGTCGAGGCGATCATTAAGCCGTTTAAATTAGATGATGTGCGGGAAGCCTTATCAGAAATCGGCATCACAGGTATGACAGCGACAGAAGTACGCGGTTTTGGGCGCCAGAAAGGTCATACTGAACTGTATCGTGGCGCTGAATATGTGGTAGATTTCCTACCGAAAATCAAAATTGAAGTCGTAATCGATGAAGATCGAGTAGACGGCTGCGTAGACGCCATTGTTAATGCAGCAAGAACGGGCAAAATCGGTGATGGTAAGATTTTTGTTACTTCGGTTACAAAAGTTATCCGCATACGTACCGGCGAAACTGACGCTGACGCGATTTAACAAATTCTCCAGGTTCACAGGCATTGTGTGCCCAAGCACAATGCTTGAGTTCACTTTTAGTTGATCTCAATAACGACCTGATCCAGAGGTTGTCTTGAACTGGCTTCGGGAATTTCAGCCGGATAACCCATGCTCAACATGGCAACGGGCACCAAACCGGCTTCTAGGTTTAAGTGCTGACTCACTTCTTTTTCATTAAAAAAACCAATCCAGGTAGACGCCAATCCAGCAGCAACCACGGCTAATTGTGCATAAGCAGCTGCAATAGTAGCATCTTGAATGCAGTAGAGTTTTTCGCCGCGCTCGCCATATTCTGCCATAGACTTTTGTGCATCGGTACAAAACACCAGACAAACCGGGGCTTCTGAAATAAATGTTTGATCATTTGCAGCATTACTCAAAGCTTTTCGCACTTCCGGTTTTTTAACAACAATAATGCGATAAGCCTGAAGATCACCCGCAGAAGGTGCAGCGCAGGCCATTTCAAGAATTGCATGTAGCTTTTCTGCTTCAACTGGCATGTCGCTTTGATATTTGCGAATGGAATGGCGGTTTCGCACCGTTTCAAAAAAATCCCGCATGCTACCTCCTTTGCGTGTTGCTATTGTTGGTAATCACAGAGCTTATAAAAATTTCAGTAATTTCTCTTCTTTTTCGATGGCTTTGTAATTGAATTCATATACCCGGCGAGCGTCAGCGGCCAAATCGTTTAGTTTGAGTTTGTCGTATGCTTCGGCCATTAATAACAGCGCATCTGGTACAGTTGGCGTATTGCCAAAATGCTGGACGATATACTTTGCCCGGTTGGCGGCTGCAACGTAGGCATTGCGTTTCATATAATGCTGTGCTGCGAATAATTCATGCCGAGCAAGATTATTGCGCAAATATTTCATGCGTTCCACTGCGTCTGGTGCATATTTACTGGCTGGGAAGCGCGAAACCAATTCATTAAAATACTGAAACGATCGACGCACAGATTCAGGATCGCGTTGCGCAGGATCTTGCGAATCCAATGAGTCGAAAACGCTTTGCCCCTGGTTGAATTTCACTAAACCTTTCAGATAATAAGCGTAATCAACGTAAGGGTGACGAGGGTATAGTTTAATGAACCGATTGGCTGAACTGACGGCTGATTCCGGTTCTTCAAACTTATAATAAGCATAGGCAATATCCAATTGGGCCTGTTGCGCATATTTACCGAATGGAAAACGGGCTTCCAGCGATTCAAGTTTCTGAATGGCGGTTTCGTAATCTTCTTGTGAGAGGGCTGATTTGGCTTCTTCATACAGCGCGCCGGCGGTTTTATCCGCATCTTCAAATTCTTCCTCTTCCGGAGTGGTTGCACAGGCAACCAGAGTGCTGAGGAGTAACACATAAAGCAGGGTAAATAAGGGTTTTAATTTCAACATATTGAGATTTCGTTTAAAATGGCGTCGCCAGCGCGACCTGAGCAATTCTTATTATATACTGACTTACTATTAGCAGCTATTATCCTGATCTTTTACAGTAAATTTCAATGAATGATTCCCAAAATGATGTAATTAGTTTAACAGTGCCCGCCGAAATGGCCGGTAAGCGTATCGATCAGGTATTAACTTTATGTCTGAGCGACTATTCTCGCAGCAGAATTCAGCAATGGTTTAAGCTAAACCATGTCTTTCTTGAAGGGAATAATCCAAAACCCAAAGAAAAAGTCTGGGGTGGTGAAGTCATTGAAGTGCGTTTACAAGAAGCACTGGCTGTGCAGCAAACCGAAAACTGGGGAGCTGCCCAGGATTTGCCGCTCAATATCGTTTTTGAGGATGAGAGCCTCATTATTATTAATAAACCGGCAGGTCTGGTAGTGCATCCCGGTGCGGGAAATACAGATGGCACCATGTTAAATGCCTTGTTACACCATGCGCCAGAGCTTGAAAAAATCCCTCGCGCCGGTGTAATTCATCGTCTGGATAAAGAAACCTCAGGCATTCTTGTGGTAGCCCGCACACTTGCTGCTCACAACAAGCTTTCACAATTGTTGCAGGATCGTGAGTTCACGCGCGAATATCAGGCGTTTGTCATGGGTGTCATGACTGCGGGTGGTACAGTGTCGGCTCCCATCGGCCGTCACCCCAAGCACCGAACCAAAATGGCGGTATTACCTCACAGCCGAACAGCACGTGAAGCAGTGACTCACTATCGGGTTGAGCGGCGTTATCGTGCCCATACATTGGTGAACGTTAAACTGGAAACCGGCCGTACACATCAGATTCGTGTCCATATGGCGCATATAAAATACCCCATAGTGGGTGATCCGGTCTACGCCGGGCGGATGCGTATCCCGGCAAATGCCAGCCCCGAATTCATTGAGGGATTAAGAGCATTCAAACGTCAGGCGTTACACGCCAAAACCCTCGGATTTATTCATCCGCTAACGGGTGAATATCAAGAGTGGACGGTGGAAATGCCAGAGGATATGCAGGAATTACAAAGTTTGTTGGAGCAGGATGAGTCATTACATGCAGATCAATAAATCTGCGCATGTCATCGTGCCTCAATGGCCAGCACCGGAAAATGTGCAGGCTTTATCCACAACTCGAGCAGGTGGTTTCAGTCAGGGCGTGTATCACTCGAATAATTTTGGCACCCATGTGGGCGATGATGCTGAGGCTGTGGAAAAAAATCGACAACAACTTATGGATAATTTCCAATTACCAAGTGTGCCTGTCTGGATGAATCAGGTGCACAGCCAGCAAGCGCTGGCATTTGAAAATGCCGCTGGGGCCAAGGCAGATGCTTGTTATAGTCTAAACTCAGGTGAAGTTTGTGTTGTCATGACGGCGGATTGTCTGCCGGTATTGATGACCAATCGACAAGGCACTCGGGTTGCTGCAGCTCATGCAGGATGGCGCGGGCTACTTGACGGTATTTTAGAAAACACGGTGGCTAAACTGGAATGTCCTGCGGAGCAGTTATTGGTTTGGTTGGGCCCGGCTATTGGACCCAAGGCGTTTGAAGTGGGGGATGATGTCCGTAATGCATTTATTCAGAAAAACGCTGCGTCAATTGATGCGTTTCAAGCGTTAAATGCGGGTAAATGGTTGGCTGATATTTATCATTTGGCTCGCCAGCGCCTGATTGCTTGTGGTGTAAATCAGATTTTTGGTGGCGAGTTTTGTACCTTCAATGATAGCGATCGGTTTTTCTCCTATCGTCGTGATGGTGTGTGTGGCCGTATGGCCAGTTTGATTTGGCTGGACAAATAGCTTTTTTTGCGTATTATTCCGCTCACTTTTTCAATAACCCGGTAAACAATGTCAACTCTGACCTGGATCCTCATATTTAGCTTAATTGGCGGCATACTCAGTGTGCTGGCGGCTTCGGTATTTTTATTGTTACCGGAAGCCAAACGAACCAGGTCATTGCCACATATGGTCAGTTTTGCCATCGGCGCCTTGCTGGGGGCTGCTTTTCTGGGGCTTTTGCCGCATGCGCTGTTGTCGCCTCAGGTTGAGGATTTTCATTCAATTACTTTAACGGTCTTAATTGGTATTTTGACTTTCTTTCTGCTGGAAAAGCTGGTGCTTTGGCGCCATTGTCATGCGATTGAATGTGAGGTGCATGGTGCGGATGATCACCAGAAACACAAGCACGACACTGCACCCGCTGGCACCTTGGTATTAATTGGTGACGGTGTCCATAATTTTGTAGACGGTGTATTGATTGCGGCAGCCTTTCTTACTGATATTCATTTAGGTGTAGTGACGGCGCTGGCTGTGGCTGCTCACGAGATTCCACAAGAAGTGGGTGATTTTGCCATTTTGCTGCAAAGTGGATTTAGCCGCACAAAAGCCCTGGTGTTTAATATGCTGGCCAGTTTAACCACTGTGGTGGGTGCCCTGATCGCTTATTTCAGTTTAAGTGCAGCAGAATCATTTGTGCCTTATATTCTCGCGATTGCGGCATCAAGTTTTATCTATATTGCGGTTGCTGATTTAATTCCCGGCTTGCATAAACGCACTGCAGCAATAGAAAGTATTCAGCAAATAACCTTGATATCATTAGGTGTGCTAGTCATTTACACGGCTCATTCATTTTTGCATTAATCCTAACGCTGCATAAAATACTGTTAGGGTTAAGTTAATTTGGTCCTCTAACCAGCATAATTCCATTGTGGTAATTTGATTGCCCACTTGTACAGTATTTAGTGTGATATTGTACAAAACCATCATGCATATGGAAGCCGAAAGCGATTGTCGAGTCTGTTCCCAAGCTTTGAGAAGTCCAACGATGCGCAGTGAGTGCCGCATAAGGGAAAAAATTTGGATCCAACATTAAATTCGTTTCTGAAGCATCGGCCTGATAATCAATAATTGACCGGATTTCTTCAACTGTGGGTAATCGCCAGTCATCGAATCCACAGAGTTTTTCCTGATTCACATCCTGAATAAATTCCAGCGTGTTTCCAACTACCGCCGCATCCTGGCACAAGCTGGTATCCGCCAGGCCAGAATCTCCACCATTGGTTGATGGGTTTGGGTCATACCAGGTGTATTTTGCATGTGCGGCGTGTAATTCGTTTTCAAGATCACTGGTTTTGATTTTATGTTCCCAGGTTAAGCCGGTTACGTTATCTGCAACGCAGCCATAAGTTACTGCGTCGTCATTTAATACAGCACCACTGACTTTATCCAATTTGGTTAACGAGAATCCTGCGTTGCCATTGAAATCATTAAACTCCTGAGTATCCCTGCCATAGGTGCCATCCTGCCCGGGGAAATTTGATGGCTCTGAGGTGCTGTTGATTGTTTGCGAATTGGGGAATTTATCTGGCGTGCTGGTGTAGATAAGCGGTTTTCCATTTGAATTGGTGTCATCAATAAAAAAAGTTACACCAGTATCATTTAAAGGAATAAAAGGGACTTCTGTAGAGTCTGCTTTGTTTAGTGTGCTCGTGTCACACGCGTTCAGCGTTAGAAGAAGGCTTGTTGTAATTGCCACATTTAAATATTTGTTAGAATTTCTTTCGTTCTTCATTTCTCCTAATCCCCGCCTAGTTTAGATTCGCCACGAATCAGTCGGGCAAAATTTAGCTGAGTGATTTCTTCTGGACGTGCACCAATGTTCGTGTCGCTACGGAATAATACAATCCAGGCCAGATTTATATCGGTGCTGCCATCGCCGCTGGGCACTGTTCCTCGATGAGGTGTTGAGCTCCAAAGTTTTGAATTCGCGGAAGGAAATATATCTAAATTTATGGCCAGATTTGCGCTTGTTGTTAAACAGTTTAGTTCGAGAATGGAGGCCAGTTCCTTAATGTTTGGTAGTCGCCAATCCGTCGCACTGGCAAAGCCCAAAGCATTTAAATTTTGTGTAGCCTGAAGGGTATCTTGCCAGTTACGTGATTTTCTTAAAGGCTCACCGGGTACTGCATCCTGTGTTTTACAAATATTTTGAATAGGATCCCACACCATGTCCAATTCGCACTTCATCCAGGTCAGTCGTGTCATTCTGTCAGTTATTGTTCCATTGCCATTATCAATATATCTGCCTTCGTAATGACCGGGAATTGTTGTATTGCAATCAGCAAAAGCTGCTTGAGAAATGATAAGCGCGAGCAAAAACATGGCGCCACGGATGCTAGCCATAATATCCCCTTCTAAAATCCCCACACGCCTGTTGTTATCGCAACATATTAATGTTCACCTGATCATTGCGATCGAGATGTTGAGTGTTGTGATAGTCGTGTATTGTTTTGATTTAAAGTAATACCTGATCTTATTTATTTCAGTTTCATGTCAGGTTTTTATGAGCCATTTTTAATTGATTTTATAGGCTTTTAATTTAAAAAATTAGAACTAGCGTAAGGTATTCGGTTCAAAAAATATAGCTTTATTTTCATGTTAAATAAGTATTTTCTGTAAAAGTGGTTGAATCAGAAAAGTCTATAAAACAATGTGGGTAGTTAGGCTGTTTGTTATAGGGGGATAAAAAAAGGGTACTGCTAAAAAACAGTACCCTAAGGGAGGATGAAAGAAAAATGCGTCTTACCTAAGGGAGGGTTAGACAAGACATGTTTAACTTTGCATTAGCTGTGCCAGATTGTTAGATGGCATGTGTTTCAATAGCTTAGCTTTAAGATATTGTTTAAAGGCATTTTATGTAATGTCAGTAAAATGACGTTTCTTGTCAGTCGGTTGCTATACTTTGTTACTAATTGTTGACGCGTCGTCAAGCTTTGGACGAAGAGTCATTGAAACTTGATGTATATCTGCAAATTTTATTTGATGGAACTCACAAAAAAACCTTTTGAGGTCTATTCTAAATTAGCTTAAATCTCCTTGAGCTGTCAGTAAATTCAGCAAAAAAGTGTGTGCTGCTTGATGAAATACCGGTTAAAGCGTATGTGTAATTCGCCGATAAAAAACGCATGTATTTAACGGGGAAAAGTCTATATGAGTATCGCAAAAAATAATGATTTACCTCATGAAAAAAGAGAACATGAACGTAAGAATTTGGCTTATGATCAAGTTCCTGGCAAATTCCACGTTTTGCATAAAGATGAAAGAATTGAATTCAATCAAGTAAATGATGTGTCAATTTCGGGTATGGGCATGTTATTGGATGCAGATATTCAAGCGGGAAATATGATCGCCGTTGGTTATGAGGCTGATGATTTTAGCGTGGTAATACAGGCTGAAGTTGTCTGGCAGGAAAAGCTATCAGAGGATGTGTTTCGTGTGGGAATAAAATTCTCCACAGAAAACATGAATGATAATGTTATGATGTTTATGGCGTTGCGGGAATATATAGATGATTTCGACGAGGCACTATAAAAAACTAAAAGAACAAAAAACGCCGTTGAATATAAGCATTCAGCGGCGTCTTTATTGCACTTAAATTTTTTCAAAAACGTTACTATATTAGTATTAATAGCATATTAATTCGATATTTCATGCAATCTTAGGGTAAACTTTCAGTCTTTTTAAATCAATTGGTGATTTTATGACTGAGACATTGCCCATTTCTCGGGGTAAAAAAGTAAAAATGCATTTTCAATTGCGTTTGGCGAATGGTTTTGTTGTTGAAAATGCACATGATAATGAAGCTTTTGAATTTGTCAGCGGAGATGGTAATTTGATAAGCGGTCTGGATGATGCTTTGCAAGGTTTGTGTGCCAACGATCATCGCGAAATTACCTTGTCACCAGAGTTTGCTTTTGGTGCTCGTGATGAAACGAATATTCAGCGTATGCCTAAAGCAGAATTTCCAACAGATATGGGACTGGAAAAAGGCATGATAGTCGGTTTTACATCTCCTGCTGGTGATGAAGTGCCCGGTACGATTATGGATTTCGAAGCGGATGATGTGTTGGTGGACTTTAATCACCCTCTGGCGGGAAAAACTATTATTTTTGAAGTAGATATTTTGTTAGTAGAAAATGGGTAGGCAACCTGAGTGTAAACAGGTTGCCCACATATTTTTTAAGCAGTCTGTAAGGCTTTGGGTAAAGGGAACATGACGCTCTCTACTTTACCTGCGTTCTCCTGAACAGTATCAACTCCCCAGCTTTTTAAGCGCTCAATGACACGATTAACCAGAATGTCCGGTGCAGATGCGCCTGCGGTTATGCCCAGTGAACTCGCATTTTCCAGCCATTCTTTTTTTATTTCCGTTTCATTGTCAATCAAATAAGCTGGTGTTCCCAGTTTTTCAGATACTTCGCGTAAACGGTTTGAGTTCGAACTATTTGGTGAGCCAACCACCAATACCAGGTCGCATTTACTGGCCAGGTCTTTTACGGCTTCTTGTCGATTTTGCGTGGCATAACAAATATCATCTTTGCGTGGCCCTTCAATTTTTGGGAATCGTTGGCGTAAGGCATCAATTACATCAGAAGTATCATCCATCGATAAGGTTGTTTGCGTCACAAAGGTTAAATGCTCTGGATCTATGACATTCAGGTTTTTAACATCTTCCGCATCTTCTACTAAATAAATAGCACCTTTACCAAGGTTTTTATCGTATTGACCGAGTGTTCCTTCAACTTCCGGATGACCTTCGTGGCCGATTAAAATGGTTTCTTTACCGTTTTTTTGATGCCGGGCAACTTCCAGGTGAACTTTTGTCACCAATGGACAGGTGGCATCAAAGACTTTTAAGCCTCGATCAGCTACTTGTTTACGCACCGCTTGTGATACGCCATGGGCGCTGAAAATAACTGTTTGGTCGTCAGGTACTTCGTCAATCTCATCAACGAAAATTGCTCCTTTATCTTTAAGATTATCAACGACAAACTTGTTGTGAACCACTTCGTGGCGAACATAAATTGGCGCACCGAATATTTCCAATGCTCGCTCGACAATGTCAATGGCGCGATCTACACCGGCACAAAACCCTCTCGGATTTGCTAATAACGCTTGCATGAATAAACACCTATATTCTGAGGTTTTATAGTAGCGACACAATATGCTTCCTGTGTTTGCTACCGGGAATTTTCTGGGCGGTATTTTAGCATGAACCTTCAAACATAAAAAAATTGAAGAAATGCCAGGGATTTGTCGATAAGGGGATGAATTTCAAACCGTGTGTGTTGTTTTGAGAAAGCACGTTTATTAAACAATGACTTGACTTGGACACGCGGTACTTACATCTACTGAAGCCAGAAGGTTAGTGCCACTATGGATGAACAAATTGACGCATCAGAAGCGACAAAAACTGTGGTGAATTGTGAATCTGTTGTTGATATCAATTCGGCGGACAAACTATATCAACGTCTGCATGATGCATTGCAGTACAAACATGTGGTTGAAATTAATGCAACTGATGTAACGCGTGTGGATACCGCCATTCTTCAATTATTTACCGCTTTTACGCTGGAAGCAAAAATTCAGGAGCTGAGTGTGAGCTGGCTGGGTGTTTCTGAAGCATTTTATCAAGCGGTGGAATTATTAGGTTTAACGGATGAGTTGAATATTCCTCAGCCGCAATAGTGTTGTGTTTTTGGATCACGAAATAATAATTTTTTAAAGACAAGTAATCTCGGTGTCGATGTGCAAGTAATGGAGGTGTGTTTATGGCGAAAATATTAGCCGTTGACGATTCAGCGTCAATGCGACAAATGGTGAGCTTTACGTTAAAAGGCGCAGGCTATGAAGTATTGGAAGCCTGTGACGGTGTTGAAGCTTTGAACAAAGCGAAGTCCAATCAGGTAGATTTGGTGTTAACTGACGTCAATATGCCGAATATGGATGGCGTTTCATTGATCCGTGAACTTCGGAATTTACCCAATTACAAGTTTACGCCTATGTTAACGCTGACTACTGAATCTGGGCAAGAGAAAAAAATGGAAGGTAAACAAGCCGGCGCCACCGGTTGGATAGTCAAGCCATTTAGTCCTGACCAATTGTTGGCGACGATAAAGAAAGTTCTTGGCTAAGGGGTAAAGCGCATGTCGATAGATATGTCACAATTTTATCAGACCTTCTTCGAGGAAAGTTTTGAAGGTTTGGATATTATGGAGTCCGGTCTGCTGGGGCTGGATGTCGGTGCTGCAGATGCAGAAACCGTCAATACCATATTTCGTGCGGCACATTCTATTAAAGGCGGTAGTGGAACATTTGGTTTTACTGCAGTTGCAGACTTCACTCACGTTATGGAAACCTTATTGGATGAAATGCGTGCTGGCACTCGTATGGTCACCAAGGAAGCTGTAGACCTATTGTTAGTATCTGTTGATGTTCTACGCGAAATGCTAACTGCAGTTCAAAATGAAGACGCTATTAATGAGGAAAGAGTTTCATCCATTAAAACTCAGCTGGAAGTATTGCTGAATGGCGGAGCGGTTGAGGAAGTTGCCTCAGTGGCTGATGATACCAATGCAGCGCCAGAAGCTTCCTCAGTTAGTGGTTGGTATGTCACATTCAAACCGTTTGATTACTTATTAACAACAGGCAATGATCCCGTAAGAATTCTTCGTGAGCTATCGTTGCTGGGAGATTACTCTGTAAAAGTTAATTTGGAAGGTCTGCCACTCTTTGAAAATTTTGATCCGGAATCCTGTTATCTAAGCTGGCATGCAGAATTAACTGGCGACATCGAAAAAGAAAAAATCATCGAGATTTTTGAATGGGTCGATGAAGATTGTGAATTAATCATTACTGCAATGGGCGGTGAAGCAGCAGTAGAGAGCGTTGACGAATCCACCGAGCAACCACTTGAAACAACACAAGAAGTTTCTGAGCCAGCTGTAGATGAGGAGCAATCGGAATCAGTAGTTGAAGAAGTCACGCCTAGTGAAGCGCCAAAGCCAACAGCTCTAGAAAGCACAGAAGTAGCAAAACCTACTGCTGCAAAAGCTAAAGCGGCGCCGAAATCATCCGGAGAATCAGGATCGATTCGAGTCAGCATAGACAAGGTTGACGCCTTAATTAATATGGTGGGTGAATTGGTTATCACGCAATCCATGTTAGGCCAGCTTGGCGAAAACATTGATACGGGAAAGCTGGAAAAGTTGCAGGATGGGCTAGCACAATTGGAACGGAACACACGCGAATTACAGGAAAGTGTGATGCGAATTCGAATGATGCCCATCAGCTTTGCTTTCCAACGATTTCCGCGCATGGTTCGAGACCTATCTTCGAAACTGAATAAAGAAATCGAATTACGTTTGTTGGGTGAGCAAACCGAGCTGGACAAAACCGTTATGGAAAAAATCGGTGATCCCTTGGTTCATCTTGTAAGAAATTCAATTGATCATGGAATCGAAACCCCCGAAGAACGTGAAGCGCAAGGTAAGTCTAGAGCAGGTGTTGTGGAGCTGAATGCTTTTCATCAAGGCGGGAATATTGTTATTGAAATAACAGATGATGGAAAAGGTATAGATAAGGAAGTTATCTTCAATAAAGCGGTCGAAAAAGGACTAATCTCGGAAACAGATGTGTTGGCGGATGAGCAAATTTTTGACTTGATTTTTGCGCCAGGTTTTTCCACAGCTAAAGAAATTAGTGATGTTTCGGGTCGTGGTGTCGGTATGGATGTGGTTAAACGAAATATCCGTGAGCTAGGCGGGAATATTGAAGTGCAAAGTACTCAAGGGCAAGGCAGCAAAATCACCATACGCTTGCCGTTAACATTAGCCATACTCGATGGCCAGTTGGTGCGGGTTGGTAATGATACTTATATTGTGCCATTGGTATCAATCATTGAATCACTTCAGGTTAAACAAGAGCAGGTCAACGCCATCGCGGCACAAGCTGAGCTATATAAACTTCGCGACGATTATATTCCAATTGTTCGCTTATATGATGTTTTTAATCTTAAGCCTGACTCGGTTGAACTAACTGATGGATTAATTGTGATTGTTGAAGGTGATGGCAGTAAAGCAGGGCTGTATGTTGACGACTTGCTCGGTCAGCAACAGGTTGTCATAAAGAGCCTCGAAACCAATTATCGACCCGTGGAAGGCGTATCTGGTGCGACGATTCTTGGTGATGGCACAGTCGCACTAATTTTAGATATTTCAGGTTTGATAGAGCTATCACGGCGAGTACGAGATCGTGCCGCGTGAGTCAGTTTCAGGAGAATGTTATGAGTGATGCGTCGCAGGCATTGGATACAGGTATCAGTACAGAGGATAACGCAGAGGCTGATCAGTATCTTACCTTTATCATGGCGAATGAAGAATACGGTGTAGATATTTTACGTGTGCAGGAAATACGGGGCTGGGACACGGTAACACCAATCCCCAATACACCAGACTACATCAAAGGTGTGATTAATTTACGCGGCATTATTGTGCCGATTGTTGATTTGCGCGGACGATTTAATCTTGAATCCATCGAATATGGCGCGACTACTGTGGTTATTGTCTTGAAAGTCATCGGAGAGACGACTGAGCGTATTATGGGAATTGTTGTTGATGCTGTTTCGGATGTGTACAACATTAACCTGACTGAGATGAAACCCGCACCGGATTTTGGTAGCGTTATCAGCGTTGATTTTGTAAAAGGCCTGGCGACAGTTGCAGAAAAAATGCTGATTATTCTCGATATTGATAAAACCTTGAATTGCGATGAATTGGAAACAATCGACCCAGGACAGGAATAGAGCGGTTCGGAAAAGGACTTCATGAGAAAAATTGCTGTTATTAGCCAAAAAGGTGGTGTGGGTAAAACGACAACATCCATGAACCTGGCGCATGCATTGAGGTTGGCCGGTAAAAAGGTTTTGCTCATTGATATGGATCCGCAGGAAAACTTGAGCAATAGCTTGGGGATTTTTGGTAACAGTATTCCGGGCATTGGCGCTGTATTACTTGAAGAATTCGATGTTAACGAAAGTGTGGTGAAATTGGAAAACGGTTTATCAATTATACCTGCAGGTAGTCGTTTGGGTGAGTTGGAATTTGTTTCCAAAGGCGGATCAGAAAGAGGGTTTCGTTTACAAAAAGCTTTGCAGGAATTAAAGGGTAAGTTTGATTTTATTCTCATTGATTGCCCACCATCAGCAGGTATGTTGGGTATGAATGCATTGATGGCGGTTAAAGAATTGATTATTCCGGTTTCGAGTGACTATCTTTCAATGCAGGGTTTGTCCCGATTAATGGGGATTTTGCAACACATCGAAAGTAAGTTGCATACACGAAATCAGAAGTGGGTGGTTTTGACGCGTTATCAAAAGCGTCGAAAACTGGCTCAGGAAGTAAAAGACAAAATTTTACAATACTTCCCCAAGCAAGTGTTGAAAACATCGATTCGGGAATCAGTCGCGCTGGCAGAAAGCCCAAGTTATTGCAAAACAATTTTTGAATACAAGAAATTGAGTTACGGTGCTGAAGATTATTTGAATCTGGCGAAAGATGTCATTCACAAAAAAACAGCATGAAGCAAGGAGAAGTTAACATGTTAGATATGACGGTTATGTGTATGTTCAAGTCGATGCATCACACCGATCAAACTAATGTTAACGCAAAACATATTCTACCCCAACGCCTCAGTCACTTTGCAGGATTGGGTTAAGGAATATCGCAGGAGACCAACATGCCACAGCAAAAAAAATCGACGATTGGCTATGATCCCCTTGCCTGGATGAATGACTCGGATGAGCCTCAACGGAGCAGTGAAAAAATGGCGACACAAAGAAAAAGTAAAACGACGAACTCAGGATTAAATGTCGAACTACTGGAAAGTTCATTCAAGGCATTGGCGCCTGTTGGCGAGCAGCTTACAAAAAAGTTTTATGAAAATTTATTTGAGCGTTTCCCCGACGTTCAACCACTGTTTAAAGGTACTACAGTTGATGAGCAGCACAAAAAGCTTTGGGCTGCATTGAATGTCGTAGTCAGTTCATTAAGAACGCCAAGCAAGTTAGTAAAAGCGCTCGAAGACTTGGGGGGGCGACACAAAAACTATGGTGCACTGCCGGCGCATTATCCAGCAGTTGCAGAAACGTTATTAGGTGTAATGGCGGAGTTTGCAGGTGAACTGTGGACACCAGATACGGAAAAAGCGTGGCAAGATGCGTTATCGACAGTTGCAGACGTGATGATAAAGGCAAGCGAAGAGGACAATACAATGGCAGCAAATCAGGCGGCAGCCCAGTCAGGAGATGATGTGGAAGCGCTCAGAATGAAAGTCGCGGTCGATGGCGCAATGACAGCGATAATGATGATCGACAGGGATTTTAGTATTACCTATGCAAATAAAGCAACAGTGGCTTTGCTGGAAAAGCATGAGGCAACATTGCGTAGCATCTATCCTGGATTTAGTGCTTCTTCTCTTTTAGGTCAGAACATTGATCAGTTTCACAAAAATCCCGCACATCAGCGCAAGATGTTAAGTGATCCTTCGAATTTGCCATATCAAACGGATATTGTAGTTGGTCCGTTGAAGTTTTCGCTAAACGTCACTGCAATTGTGGATGGTAGCGGGAATTATATAGGCAATTGCCTGGAATGGTCAGACGTTACAGCACTACGTGAAAATGAAAATAATGTGATTCGATTGCAGGGCGCGGTTGATAACGCCATGACTGCCATGATGATGATTGATCGTGACTTTCAAATAACCTATGCGAATAAATCAACGATGGATCTACTGAAACATCATGAAGAAACACTTCGTAGTGTCTATCCTGCTTTTAGTGCTGAGAATTTAATCGGGCAAAACATTGATCAATTCCATAAAAATCCTGCTCACCAACGAAATCTATTGGGAAATCCCGCAAATCTGCCTTACCAAACGGATATTGATGTAGGGCCTTTAAAATTTGCACTTAACGTAACAGCGATTATCGATGGTGACGGCAACTATATTGGTAATTGCCTGGAATGGTCAGATGTATCTGATTTGCGAGAAAAAGAAAATAACGTTTCTCGCTTGCAGGGTGCAATTGATAACGCCATGACAGCTATGATGATGATTGATCGCGACTTTAATGTTACTTATGCGAACCAGTCTACCATCGATTTGTTGGATAAGAATGCGGAAGAATTGGGTAAAGTGTATCGAGGTTTTGATCCGCATAATCTGATTGGCCAGAATATTGATACCTTTCATGCTAATCCGGCGCACCAACGAAAAATGTTGTCAGATCCACGAAATTTGCCTTATCAAACTGACATTCAGGTTGGCCCCCTAAAATTTCAACTAAATGTTACGGCAATAATGGATTCGCGTGGTGATTATATTGGTAATTGCCTGGAGTGGAATGATGTCACAGAGCAGCGACAAAAAGAATTGGACGTTGCACGCTTACAATCCGCAATTCATGGCGCACAAACCAATATGATGTTGTGTGATTCGGATTTAAACATTACTTATGTTAATCCGGCAGTTCAAAAAATGATGTTGCGACGACAGGAAGAGTTGCGCAAAGTCTTTCCTGGTTTTGACACGAATAATCTTGTTGGTCAAAATATTGATCAGTTCCACAAGAATCCGGGGCATCAGCGTGCATTATTAGCAGATATTAACGCATTACCAGCAAAGGCTGAAATAAAGGTCGCAGGACTGGAGTTTGAAGTAAATGCAACCGCAATACTCGATCCAGAAGGTAACTGGATGGGTAATATGGTGGAGTGGGGTGATATTACTGAACAAAAAGATGCCGAACGTCAGATAGCAAACTTGATTAACGCCGCTGCTGTTGGTGATTTGAATGAGCGTATTGATGTTGAGCAGTATGAGGGATTCCTTAAAAATGTGGGGGACGGTATCAATCGTTTAATTGAAGCGGTGGTTGCTCCCATACGGGAAGGAACCGGTGTAGTGAAAGCGCTGGCTGATGGTGATTTACGCGACGAAATGACAGGTGATTATGCTGGTGAATATGCAGATCTTCGGGATTCACTTAATCAATCTGTCAATAACTTAAGAAACATGGTCGGACAGATTCAAACTTCGTCTGGCAATATTGTTTCAGCTGCTGCAGAAATTGCTCAAGGCAACACTGATTTGAGCCAGCGTACAGAAGAGCAAGCATCTTCATTAGAAGAAACCGCTTCCAGTATGGAAGAGTTAACCAGTACGGTACGACAGAATGCTGATAACGCGCGACAAGCCAATCAACTTGCTGCAGGTGCGAGAGATCAAGCAGAAAAAGGTGGCGAAGTTGTGCAGCGTGCTGTTGGCGCCATGGGTGAGATAAACAGTAGTAGTAAAAAAATCGCAGACATCATTGGTGTCATAGATGAAATTGCTTTCCAAACCAATTTGCTGGCACTAAACGCTGCGGTAGAAGCTGCACGAGCGGGTGAGCAAGGGCGAGGATTTGCGGTTGTGGCCGGTGAGGTGCGAAATCTGGCTCAACGCAGTGCTGGTGCAGCCAAAGAAATTAAAACGCTAATTCAGGACAGTGTGGAAAAAGTTGAAGATGGTTCACGCCTGGTAGATCAGTCCGGTAAAACCCTTGAAGAAATTGTTACAGCGGTTAAAAAGGTCAGCGACATAATTGCTGAAATTGCTGCAGCCAGTCAGGAGCAAGCATCAGGTATTGATCAGGTCAACAAGGCTGTTACTCAAATGGATGAGGTAACTCAGCAAAATGCTGCGCTGGTTGAAGAAGCTGCCGCTGCGAGTGAGTCAATGGACGAACAGGCGCGAGGCTTACAAAAACTCATGGAGTTTTTTACCGTTGATGAAAATTCTGCTTCACCCGGTGGCGCTTCGATTTCACATGCAAGTGCTCCGGCTGCTCAAGCTCAACCTCAATCAGCGGCGCGTCCGGCTCCTACTCCGAAACCTCGTAAAGTTACACCACCACCTCAACGCTCATCGGATAATGAAGCCGATTGGGAGGAATTTTAAAATTCTATCAGTGGAGTAATGTGAGTATTTGAATGAACCCGACAGTTAATTAGGGGCCGGAATAAAATGGCTGAGGCTGAATTACATGAACGCGAGTTTGATTTTTCAGACAAGGATTTTGAAAAAATTCGTGAATTCGTCAAAAATGAAACTGGAATAACACTGTCGGATGCCAAAAAAAATATGGTGTATGGCCGTTTGTCCCGGCGTTTACGATCATTGAAGATTGCCACGTTTGGCGAATACCTAAACGTTGTTAGCAGTAGCTCTTCGGAAGAAAGAGGGCAGTTCATCAATGCAATCACCACAAATCTTACTTCCTTTTTCCGTGAAGAACACCACTTCGATTTTCTGAAAAATACCATTATTCCAGAAATTATGGCTAAAAACAGTCATACGAAAAAAATTCGAATTTGGTCTGCTGGGTGTTCGACAGGTGAAGAACCTTACTCTATTGCAATAGCTTTATATGAGTCTGTTCCTGATATTGATACATGGGATATTAAAATTTTAGCGACTGATTTAGATACTAACGTGTTGGCGCATGGTCAACGGGGTGTTTACGATGTTGAAAGAATTAGCGGTATCAGTAAACAGCGGAAAAAAATCTGGTTTCGAAAAGGTAAAGGTCAACATCAGGGTAGTGTTAAAGTTGATGGTCGTCTGCAGGAATTGATCACCTTTCGGCAGCTAAATCTTATGCAGAATTGGCCTATGAAAGGTCCTTTTGATTTTATGTTTTGTCGAAATGTAGTTATTTATTTTGATAAAGCAACTCAAAGAGTTTTATTTGATCGTTACGCAAATTTGGTTAGGGATAAGGGTTATTTGTTTCTCGGGCATTCTGAATCTTTGTATAAGGTGAGTGAGCGATTTAATTTAATCGGTAATACGATTTATCACAAAGTGTAAATAATGACAGTAGAGAATCCAAAATATACGACACCAAGCTATGAAATGCCAAAAGCATTGAAAGGGTTTGATCAAATTAATCGATTTTGGGATAAAACGCGCAGCACTTATGGCGCAAAGATTCTGCCCGGCGAATTTTATGTGACTTTGCATGACGAACTTATTTCAACCGTATTGGGATCATGTATTTCTGCGTGTGTACGCGATGCAAAAACAGGTATAGGTGGTATGAATCATTTCATGTTGCCATCAACCGGAGATGCCGAACAAATGGGTTCGGCAAACCGATATGGTAACTTTGCCATGGAAAATCTGATCAACGAAATACTAAAAAATGGTGGTAAAAGAGAGAATCTGGAAGTAAAAATATTTGGTGGCGGAAAAATTCTCACTAATATGACTGATGTTGGGCTTAGAAATATTCAGTTTGTTCGAGAATACATTCATACGGAGAATCTGAAATTGATTTCTGAGGATGTTGGAGATTTGTATCCTCGAAAAATTGTTTACTTCCCTGCTTCGGGTAAAGCGTTAATGAAACGACTGAAATCCTTGCATAACGATACGGTAGTGTCTCGAGAGCGCAAATATCTGGATGATCTTGAGCATAAACCAGTTAAAAGTGATATAGAGCTATTTTGATATGACTAAAATTAAAGCTTTAATTGTTGACGACTCGGCATTAATACGAAAAATGCTGACAGAGATTCTATCTAATGATCCTGGGATCGAAGTTGTTGGTGTTGCAAGTGATCCATTTGCAGCTAGAGATAAAATCAAACAGCTTAAGCCAGATGTTATTACGTTAGATGTTGAAATGCCAAAAATGGATGGCATTACATTTTTAACCAATCTTATGCGTTTGCATCCGTTGCCGGTTGTGATGATTTCTTCGCTCACAGAAGCTGGTGCAGATATAACGTTGCAAGCACTCGAAATTGGCGCTGTTGATTTTGTTGCCAAGCCAAAAGTTGATGTGGCGCACGGCCTGGAAGAATACTCAGAAGTTATTATTGAAAAAGTTAAAACAGCGAGTCGTGCTCGCGTTCGTGCAAAAACCAATCTAGTTACAGAGGCAAATCCACCAGAGAGAAACACGGCGGATGCAGTAATCAAAAAGTCACCTAACAAAAAACATTTAAAAACAACAGACAAAATTATTGCGATTGGTGCTTCAACGGGAGGTACGGAAGCAATAAAAGATGTGTTAACAGGATTTCCAGCTGATGCACCCGGAATTGTTATAACTCAGCATATACCGGAGCAATTTAGCCGGCCATTTGCAGATCGCATGAATCGATGTTGTGCCATGGAAGTTTTTGAAGCTGAAGATGGTCAACAAATACTACCAGGTTGTGCTTATATTGCGCCAGGTAGTCATCACCTTTTTGTAGAAAGAAGCGGTGCCAGATATATTTGCCGATTAAGCGATGGCCCGCCTGTGAATCGCCATCGCCCCTCAGTGGATGTATTATTTCGGTCAGTTGCTCAAAATGCAGGCAGCAACGCCATCGGTTTAATCCTTACAGGCATGGGTAATGATGGCGCACAAGGTTTAAAAGAAATGCAGGAAGCAGGTGCGCAAACCATTGCTCAAGATGAAGCCAGTTCTGTGGTTTGGGGCATGCCGGGTGAAGCCGTAAAACTTGGTGCCGCAGATACTATTCTTTCATTGGAAAAAATCGCCGGTAAAATTTTAGCTCTGCTTTAAATTCTAATTCTCTGCAACCGACGCAAAGTCTTTAGTCGTCAATTAGGTGCATACTCCGTAGAAGGCATAAGATTGATCCAGCGGAATGATGACCTCCTTAGGTAAAAATTTGTTAAAAAAACCAGAGTATTGACCTGTTTAACGGGAAATATTAGAAGTAACTTGCCATAATATGATGATATGGCAAAATTGCTTTGTAATCATGCACACATGAAATTATCATACGCCTAATTTAATAATAAACCTGATACCGGTTTTTGATGGATATCGCAGAAAAACAAAATAATACTGAAAAATGCATTTACGCCCGGGCGGAACATTCAATTTCCCGTGAAAATATCAGTCCTAATGCGCTTAAAGTTTTATATCGATTAAAAAATGCAGGTTATGCGGCTTTTTTAGTGGGTGGCGGCGTAAGAGATTTGCTGCTTGGGCGTAAGCCAAAAGACTTTGATATTGCTACCAGTGCAACACCCGAAGAAGTTCGTAAATTATTTCGTAATTGTCGATTAATTGGTCGACGTTTTCGTCTGGCGCATGTGCATTTTGGTCCTGATATCATTGAGGTTGCCACATTTCGCGGCCAGCATGATGGCAATAAAGGTGATGAAGGGCAAATTGTTGATGGCATGATTGTTCGCGACAATGTTTATGGCTCGTTGGAAGAAGATGCCTGGCGTCGAGATTTCAGTGTTAATTCACTTTATTACAATATTGGCGACTTTTCTGTGGAAGACCATGTCGGTGGTATGGAGGATTTGCGCGCCCGACGTTTACGAATTCTCGGAGACCCTGAACAACGTTATCGCGAAGATCCAGTACGTATGTTACGGGCCGTACGTTTTGCCGGTAAGTTGGATTTTCAGATTGAAACAAATACCGAAACCCCCATTTTTGAATTAGGCTCTCTGTTAGAAGGTATTCCACCTGCACGCTTATTCGAAGAGGTTTTAAAGCTCTTTTTAAATGGTGATGGTGTGAAAAATCTCGCATTATTAAGACGTTATCATCTATTTCCGTATATATTCCCGCAAACCGAAGTGTGTTTGAAAGAAGATGAGAGCGGTACCAATTTAGCGTTTCTTGAGCGTGCATTGAGCAATACCGATGAACGGGTCAGCCAGGGCAAACCGGTTACTCCGGCTTTTATCTTTGCCGTGTTTTTATGGGAATCGGTAGTGAGCCTGCGTAAAAAATATCAGGAACGCGGTATGAGTGAAAGCCAAACGATGACTGCTGCAGCTGAAGCGGTAATATCCGGGCAAAATCGACGCGTATCCATTCCTCGGCGTTTTCAAACGCCCATGCGTGATATTTGGAATTTACAAGACCGGTTTTCTCGACGTGCGCCGAAACGTTCTTTGCGACTTCTTGGTCATCCGCGTTTTCGCGCTGCTTATGACTTTTTGTTATTGCGCGCCGAAGTCGGAAAAGAAAAACCTGAACTGGCGCAATGGTGGACAGATTTTTACGAAGCTGGTGAAGAAGAAAAAAATCACTTACTTTCGAAAGTGAGCAATGGTCGCAGAAAACCTAAACGACAACGCAAACCAAAAACAGACTAATGTCCATTGTTTATCTTGGCCTCGGTAGTAATCTGGGTGACTCTCTACATATTCTGCAATCCGCACTAGATCTGCTTAATAGAGATAAAAAAATCTCATTATTAAAAGTCTCTGCTTTTTATGGCAGCAAACCGCTGGATAATAAAAAACAACCGGATTATGTTAATACAGTGGCGCAAATATCTACCGATTACCTACCTTATGACTTGTTAAACCAACTGCAAGCTGTGGAAAAACAGTTTGGTCGAGTCAGAAATGGCCAGCATTGGGCATCACGTACACTGGATATTGATATTCTGCTGTATGATGATTTACAGCTTTGTGAAGAAAAGTTGATCATTCCTCACGTTGGTATGCTGGAAAGGGATTTTGTCTTATATCCCTTGTCTGAAATTGCCCCAAATGTTGAAATACCTGGCTTCGGTCTCTTGAATGAAGCGTTAAAAACTTGTGATAACCGAGGGTTAGAAAAACTCAATGACAACAATCCATGATTTGAAAAAGAAAAAGCAGTCTGGTGAGAAGCTGACTTGCTTAACCGCTTATGATGCTAGTTTTGCTCATATGCTACATGAAGCCGGTGTGGAAATCCTATTGGTGGGTGATTCTCTGGGCATGGTATTACAAGGTCAGGAAACAACACTACCAGTTACTTTAAACGAGATGATTTATCACGCAAACGCAGTAAAACGCGGTGCGCCGAATGCATTTATTGTGGTTGATTTGCCTTTTATAAGTTATGCAAGCCCAGAGTTAGCGTTAAAAAATGCCGGCAAAGTGATGAAAAGCGCGAGTGCAAACATGGTTAAGCTGGAAGGCGGTACTGCCATGCTGGAAACAGTGGCTTTACTGAGTAGCCGCGGCATACCGGTTTGCGCACATCTGGGATTATTACCGCAATCAGTGCATAAAACAGGTGGTTATCGTGTGCAGGGTAAAACTGAAGATGCTGCTAATCAGCTTTTGGAAGATGCCATTGCTTTAGAAAAAGCCGGCGCAGATATGTTGGTGTTGGAATGCGTACCTGCTGGTCTGGCGAAGCGTGTGACTGAGTCGGTGGAAATGCCAGTGATTGGTATTGGTGCCGGCGTGGATTGTGATGGCCAGGTGCTGGTTTTATATGACATGCTGGCAATCACCAAGGGTAAACGTCCCAAGTTTTCCAAAGACTTTATGCAAGGTCAGTCTAATATTGTCGATGCTATCAAATCTTATGTGAGTGCGGTGAAAAAGGCGGAATTTCCCGCCATAGAGCACAGCTTCTAATGTTATTAGCAGAAAGCTGTGAATCATTGTCAGCGCAAATATGTTCATGGAAAGATGCCGGCTTAAGTATTAGTTTTGTGCCGACGATGGGTAATTTGCATGAGGGTCATTTAAGCTTGGTACAGCAGGCAAAACAGCTCGCCGATAAAACTGTCGTCAGTGTCTATGTTAATCCCATGCAATTTGGTGAAAATGAAGATTTTGACGCGTACCCCCGTACTTTCGATAGTGATCGAAACGCTTTACAACAAGTTGGCGCTGATCTGCTATTTTTGCCCAGCAGCACAGATATGTATCCACAAGGTCCTAAAAAAAGCACAAATGTTTCCGTACCTGGCATATCAAATATTTTGTGCGGGGAATATCGTCCTGGGCATTTCGAAGGTGTAGCAACAATCGTCTGTAAATTTTTCAACCTCGTGCAGGCGGACTTCGCGTTGTTTGGTGAAAAGGATTTTCAGCAGGTGGCGGTTATTCGCAAAATGGTAAAAGACTTGTTTATGCCAGTAGAAATTCATTCTCTTCCCACCGTGCGCGAAGCAGATGGCCTGGCCATGAGCTCACGAAACCAGTATTTGAAACAGGAAGAAAGAGAGCTAGCGGTGAACCTGTATCGCGTGCTGCAATATATGGCTCGTCAAGCTAAGCAAGGCGCGGTTTTACATGAACTTGAAAGCCAGGGCAGAGAAAAATTAACAGCTTTGGGTTTTGAGCCGGAATATCTCAGTTTTCGAAATGCACATAGCCTGGCACCAGCACAATCACATGATCATAAGCTGGTTTTAGTCGTCGCAGCCTGGTTGGGAAAAACCCGCCTGATTGATAACGTTTCCCTGCAAATATTGCGCAAATAAGCATAAATCGGCATAATTTGGCCTTTTTCCGACAAAACAACTAAACTATGCAATTATCCTTGTTAAAAGCAAAGCTTCACTCTGCTTGTGTAACAAATGTTGAGCTGGATTACGAAGGCTCATGTGCCATTGATGATAACTTACTGGCCGCAGCAGGTATTATGGAATATGAGCAAATCCATATTTATAACGTGGCAAATGGTGAGCGATTCATTACTTATGCAATTCGTGCTGAAGCAGGTTCAGGTGTCATTTCCGTAAACGGTGCAGCAGCACATAAAGCCAGTGTTGGCGATAGAGTTATTATTTGCGCATATGCACATATGGATCAGGCAGATGCTAAACGTTACAAGCCTGATTTGGTGTATCTCGATGAGCAAAACAAAATAATCAGACAAAGTAACAAAATCCCCGTGCAAGTGGCATAGGAAGTCGATTTTACTCCGGGGCCACTGATGGCGGTAAAAAGGAGGCAAAATATGAATAAATTCTTGTTGTTTTTAGTTGTATTTTTGTTTGTCCATGCGGCGCAAGCAGGCTCAACTGTGCGTGTCGAAAGTAAGAACAACCTACAAGCTACCACCAAGTTGTATCTTGACGCGCTAAAAAGTGCGAATGTCCCGTTGCGCGAAAAGAAAACGTTTACCCAGAAGTTGCCCGGTGGCTTTTCTCGTGAAGGTGAAGAAATTATATTCACCAATCCGTTTTATGGTTGGCACCTGGGAGAATGTCATCGTGGTGAACGTAAAGATAAGCCAATGACAACACGTATTTTTAAAGATAATAACGGCCATGTGTGGTTGGAATATACTCAGGCAGATGCCTGGATAAATGAGTTTGGTGTGATCGAATGCGGTAATGAAAACGATATGGTACGTCGCGTATTAACTGGATTTGCTGACGCCGCAACGGAATAATCCACGCTTATGTTTTCTAAGGCAATGCTCAGATCAATTCTGGTCATTGCCTTTTTATTTGCTCTCAACGCTTGTGTAAGCTTTTCTCCAAAAGCTCTTTCACCTAGCGATTCGTCTTATTGTGAATATTTTTACCAAAGTTTTGATGATTTGGTAGATAAGGCGGGCGTGCATGATGCTCAAGCAGCAATTGTCGATGGTTTTCCATTTCTAAGTGTTAATCGTTTTTTGGTTTCGTTTAAACAAGAGCTGAATACAACAGAGAAGTTTCAGTTCTGGTTATCCTGGTTGGCAAAATTAAATCTTCAAGCCAGAGATATCGAATGGAAGAACCTGCCTCAACACAATCGAACTGAGTTTTCAAAATACTTTCTACAAAACACTTCTTTTCAACAGCAGCTACAGTTTTGTTCAACTCAGCTTAGTAACAATATTGATTCTCAAAAACAAAAAAAACTAATTGCGCAGATTTCCGTACCCGAGAATTATAGTCAAGCAAAACGTGTTTTAGGTTTATATCCGGTGAGTTCTTTGTTTGTTTCCAATCAAATTGATAAGCATCAAAAAACTACTCGAGAACAATTTTCGTTGAAGCTTGAGCGTATGCCTGTCAAAGGGCAATTGAAGCGTTATGCATTTTCTGGCGAAGCTGTAAATTTTACTCAAACGCATAGCGTTCCTTTGTCAGCGGATAATCCGCTAGACATTCCGAATATAACTGGACAAGAACTAAATGATTTGTTTAAACAATATGCGCCAATTCTGGAAATTGATGAGCATGACTTCAACGATAAGCCAGGATCTATTTATTTAGACCAGCATGGATCTGTAATGCTTGATGTGGAAAAACCTGTTGCCTACTTGCTACCTTCGTTTACCCGTTTCAAAAATCAGATTTTATTGCAATTAAACTATGTGTTTTGGTTTCCTTCGCGTCCAAAAATATCCTGGTTTGATATTTATGGCGGACATTTAGATGGCTTGATATGGCGAGTAACTTTAAATGAAAATGGAAAACCAATTGCGTATGACTCAATACATGCTTGCGGTTGCTATCACAAGTTTTACATCAATGAAGCGCTCGAATTTAATGAGAGCCTGGCTCGGCAACAGCGTGAGCCACCTTTTGTGGCGCAGGTTTTATCGGCCGAAGAAATGGCAATCAGTCCGGTAATAAGACTGAGTAGTGGTGAGCATTATGTGCAGCGAGTTTACCCATTAGGAGAGAACGAAAAATCCTATTCAGCGTACAGCATGAAATCATATGATGACTTAAGAAGTCTTTCCGTTGGAGATGAGTTTAAAAGTTTATTTGAGGCTAATGCCTTGGTAAGTGGCAGTGAACGAGCTGAACGTTGGTTGTTGTGGCCGATGGGCGTGTTGTCAGCTGGCGCCATGCGACAATGGGGTAATCATGCAGTGGCGTTTGTTGGTAAACGCCACTTTGATGATCCGTATTTATTCGATCGCTATTTTAATATCAAATAAACAGAGGCTTGCCGCTAGCCGGTATTCCTCATACCGGTTGCAATTGCATTTATACTGCGCAATAAAGGCACAAGCCATTGTGTTTTTTCTTCGCTATCGTCAGGCAATGATCGATAACGCTGAAGAATTTTAACTTGTATATAGCAAAGCGGATCCAGATATGGACTGCGTCGGGTTAAGGAGAGCATGAGCTCGGGGGTTTCTTCAAGTAAATCCGAGGCGTTTGCAATATTTAAAATTTGTGTGACAGTGCGAGTGTATTCGTCATGCAAAATAGAATAAATGTTTTCTGCGACTTTTGGGTCTTCACAAAGTTTGCTGTATTCTTTGGCGATGGTCATTTCAGCTTTAAACAATGCCATTTGTGTATTGCTGATTAAGCTGCGGAAGAATGGCCATTCCATATACATTTGTTGAAGCTTTGCCAATCGTGTTGGATCGTTGTTACGCCAGTGTTCCAGTGCGGTACCGATACCATACCAGGCAGGTAGTGTGTGTCTTGCCTGTGCCCAACCAAACACCCACGATATGGCACGAACAGAACCTTTTGAGCGATCACCCTTTTTACGATGTGAAGGTCGAGAGCCAATATTCATCAAGCCGATTTCAGTAACGGGTGTGGCTTCGTAAAAATAATCCAGAAATCCGTCCGTATCTTCTGTCAATGTGCGATAAGTGCTTTCACCGTCACCAGCAAGTACATCCATAATGCCCAGGTAATCGTTGCGATCGTCTTGTGGTGGATCGATTATGCATCGACTGGCTTGCATCAAACCCGTGCTGCCAATGGATAACTCATATATAGCTGTTTCTATATTGCTATATTTAAAAGACAGAACTTCACCTTGTTCGGTGAATTTAATTTGCCCGTGAACTGTGCCGGCAGGTTGGGACATAATGGCTTCATGTGTTGGTCCGCCACCTCGCCCAACTGTACCGCCTCGACCGTGGAATAAACGCAGATCAATTTGGTGATCGTTGGCGAGCTGAGTAATGTTTTTCTGCGCACCGTATAGATTCCAGACAGATGCCAATATTCCACCATCTTTACAGGAATCGGAATAACCCAGCATGATTTCTTGTGTGTTACCCGAGGTGTGCAGCAATTCACGATAAGTTTTGTTTTCAAACAAGCGTGACATAACCGGCTCGATATGTTCCAAGTCTTCCACTGTTTCAAACAGAGGTGAAACTTCGATTTCACAAAAACGGCCATTATCATTTTTACCAACCAGGCCATTTAGTTTGGCGAGAAACATCACTTCCATGACATGACTGGCTTCGTGAGTCATGGAGACAACATAACAACCAAAACAATTATCACTCAGAGTTTGGCGCATGTCTTTCATGACTTTGAACACTTCGAGGATTTCCCGAGACTCTTCAGGCAGTTGATCCCAGTTCAAAGTTGGTAAGGTGTCAGAGTTTATTAGTTCTTCCAGGGTAGAAAGTCTTTGGCTTTCATCTTGTGAATCGTAGTTAATATTCGGTGCAATTTGTTTTAGTATATTGACGATTGTTTCGGTATGTTTGGTTGATTCCTGGCGAATATCCAGTTTAAACAAATAAAAACCAAAAGATTCGATGAGCCGAATAACGTCTTTAAGTTTACCGCTGGCACTGCCTTTATCACCATGACTGATTAATGAGCGTGATATGGCATGTAGATCATCCAGTAATTCGTATTCTGTGTTATAGGAATGCTCTAATAATGGTTTATCTTTTTTCGCAATAATGTTTTTAGCATTGACCAAGCTGCACTCTAAACGATAAAGAATGACAGATAGTCGGCGACGATAAGGTTCTTTTTCGTATTGCTCTGGTCGCTCAATAAAAACCTTGTCAGCAATGCTGCGATCTCTCTCCAGGGCTTGAACAATTTCTTCTGTTGGCTGACAGAAATGGATGGAATGCGTGAGTTCTTTGTCTAGTTCGCGTAAGCGCTTTAGGTATTCAATTAAAACAACTTGCGCTTGCATAAACAACGCTTCGCGTGTGGTATCCGGTTTAACGAAAGGGTTACCGTCACGATCGCCACCAATCCATGAGCCAAACTTCAAGTAACTTGGCACGCTAACAGCGGGTTCACCTTGTTCGTCAACACCGTAATGTTCACTAACTGATTTTTCCAAATCACGATAAACTTGTGGAATGGCTTGAAAAAGGCTTTCTTTTGCGTAATGCAGGCCGAGTTTTATTTCATCCAAAACTTGCGGCTTATGGGCACGAACTTCGTCGGTTTTCCATAACACTAAAATTTGATTTTGCAGCGACTGAGTAATGTCAGCTCGTTCAGATTTTGTTAGGCGTGGATCGTCCAGCAATTCTGAGGTACGAAAAATTCGACGCAAATTTTCCATAATACTGCGACGTTTGGATTCAGTCGGGTGCGCGGTAATGACTGGCACATATGCAAGCGAGTTAAGCAGAGTTTGCAGCTCTGGTGCTTTTATGCCATCGGATTTGAATTGTTTCAACGTGCTGGAAAAACTGCCAACGCTCGAAATGTTTTTGCGTTTAGCTTTGCGTCGCTGCTGGTGTTGATTTGCTTCTTCGGCAATATTTACCAGGCTGAAGTAAATACTGAATGCACGAATAACATTGGCCAGTGTTGCTGGGTCAAGGTTATCAATTAGGTGAGCAAGTTGCTTTCTTTTACCAGCGCTATTTTTTTTACGCAGACTAATATAGCCTTTGCGTAAAGATTCAACGGTGGTGAAAACATGACTGCCGGCCTGTTCATTAAGAACGTTACCCAGTAGTGTACCTAATAATTTAACGCGGGCCCTGAGCGCTTTGTCGCTGACTGCTATCATAAGTGCCTTCTTTTGCTGAAACTGTGCAATTCACATCTTCCCATTGCCTTGTTAATATTCGGGTTTTATTAAACATAAAATCCCACTGATCAAGTCTGCTGCAGTATGAATATTAATTAGGCTGAAAATGCCTACCTTCTAAAAGGGCGCACATTATAGCGACTAATCACCGTCTTGTGACCCTTGACTTTTAATTGCATTGTGGTAAAGATCGAGGTAATGCTGTGCTGAGCTTGTCCAGCTGAAGTCTTGCTGCATGCCATTTTGTACAATACTTCGCCATAATTGAGGTTGAGCATAGTTCTCCAGTGCTCTCAATATAGCTTGTTGAAGGTCTGCAGCCGTTGGATTGTAAAATTTAAAACCGGTAGCTGTGTTGTTAGCAAGCGATTCTTCATTACAGTCAACCACTGAATCAGCAAGTCCCCCGGTGTTGTGGACTATGGGTACAGTGCCGTATTTTAAGCTATAAAACTGGTTTAAACCACAAGGTTCAAATCTGGATGGCATGAGGAACATATCTGCCCCAGCTTCAATCAAATGAGCCAGATTTTCATCATAACCAATTTGCACCGAGAATTTATCTGGGTGTTGACTGGCATTTTCTTTTAAATTGGCTTCCAGTTTTTTATCGCCTGAGCCTAACATCACCAATTGCAGATTTTGCTGCATCAGTGTGGGCAGGATGTGTTGAAGCAGATCAAAACCTTTTTGCTCGACTACTCGACCGATTATGCCAATTAGCGGGATGTTTTTGTTTGCTTCGAGATTGAAATGTTTTTGTAGCGCCAGCTTGTTTTCGGCTTTATCACTGATGTTATCGAAGTTGTAGTTTTTGGTGATGCGCTTATCCAAAGCTGGATTCCAGTATTGATCATCAATGCCATTCAATATGCCGCTCAGTGAGTCCAACCGGTGGTTAAGTAAACCTTCCATACCATAGGCAAACTCCGGTGTTAAAATCTGTTTAGCATATGTTGGGCTGACAGTGTTGATTTTATCAGCAAATACTAACCCACCTTTGAGGAAGCTGAATTTATCGTGAAATTCCAGTTTATCCCAATCCCACCATTCTTCAGGTAGATTCAGATATTCAAAATGTCTGCGTGAAAACAATCCGGTATAAGCTATATTATGGATGGTAAAAACAGTCGCCGGTCGATTGGGTTTGTTTGATAAATAAGCAGGTGCAAGACCAGTTTGCCAATCGTTGCAATGCACGAGATCCGGTTTCCAGTTCAAATCAAACTGGTTTAAGCCAATTTTGCTGATGACTTTATTGAATGTATTGAATCGTTCAGAATTATCAGGCCAGTCTGCCCCGTTAAATGCGCCATAAGGGCCGCCTTTGCGGTGAAATAATTCAGGGATATCCACGAACCAGATAGGAACCTGGCTGTCAGGTAGATAGCCTGCCAGCAATCGCCCACTGAATCCCTTGATTTTGCGGGAGCGAATTTTGATTTTGCCGACATTTTCCATGGCGGTTTTGTAGGCTGGCATGATGATTCTCACGTCATGGCCAAGCTTTTTTAGCGCTAATGGTAATCCGGAAGAAACATCCGCCAGGCCACCGGTTTTGATAAAAGGATATATTTCGCTTGTTGCAAACAGAATTTTCAAGCTGGAATCATTCATATTTTGTTATACCTCCAGGTGGGCGAATCATACCGATAATTTGGGGTAGATAACAATAAAAACCCTAAAGCCGATGTTTGGCTTATGATTTTAGGTACATTTAGCTGAAAAATTTTACTGTTAGAGTGAATGTTGCCCAGGATGTTTTTTAAAAGGCATGTTTTTTGTTTCATTTTATTAAGTTATAACGAATACTCCCGACAAAAAGATTAATTGATAATAATTGATGGGTTTTTACGTGACAAGGTTGGTTACGCTATTTCCCGGTCGCATCTTTGCATCCACAGGGCATCAACTGTTTCATCGCGATCTGTAGATATTAGGGAAATATAATCGTGTTAGTTACACACAAACAATCTTGCTTCAAATCAAGGATAAATTTATGGAAAAAGCAGATATCGGATTAATTGGTCTCGCTGTTATGGGGCAAAATCTGGTTTTGAATATGGCAGATCACGGTTTTCATGTCGCAGTATTCAATCGAACAACCAACAAGGTTGATGAGTTCCTCAACGCTGGTGCAAAAGACAAAAAAATTAGCGGAACATACAGTATCGAAGAGTTTTGCAATGCATTGAGTTCTCCGCGAAAGATTATGTTAATGGTGAAAGCGGGTGAAGTGGTAGACCAGTTTATCGAATTGTTAATGCCGCATCTTGATGCTGGCGATATTATTATCGATGGCGGAAATTCGCTTTATTCAGATACTGAACGACGCACGCGCAGTTGTGCTGAAAACGATATTCTTTATCTCGGTGTCGGCGTTTCCGGTGGTGAAGAGGGCGCTCGGTTTGGCCCATCAATAATGCCCGGGGGAAATAAGCAGGCCTGGGAAAGTGTTAAAGACATTTATCAGGCCATTGCCGCCAAAGCCGACGGTGATGTTTGTTGCCAATGGGTGGGCGAAGGTGGTGCAGGCCACTATGTTAAAATGGTGCATAATGGCATCGAATATGGCGATATGCAGCTCATTTGTGAAGCATTTCAGGTTATGCGCGACGGCCTGGGTATGAGTGTTGATGAATGTGCCGCAGTATTTGCTGAATGGAACCAGGGTTTATTAAATTCCTATCTCATCGAAATTACGGCTGATATTTTAACAGTTAAGGAAGATGGCGAATGGCTGGGTGATAAAGTTTTAGACACTGCCGGCCAAAAAGGTACCGGTAAATGGACTGGTATAAATGCGCTAGAGCTTGGTGTGCCATTGACCTTGATCGGTGAAGCTGTATTTGCACGTTATCTGTCTTCTATCAAGTCTACGCGAGAGTTGGCGGCAAACAAGTTTGATGCGCCTGATTTTCAATTTACGCAGGATAAAAAACAATTCATTCAGGCAGTACACGATGCATTATACGCGTCAAAAATCATTTCTTATGCGCAGGGTTTTATGCTTATGCGCCAGGCGGCTGAAGAGTATAACTGGAACCTTGAGTACGGCAATATCGCGTTAATGTGGCGAGGTGGATGCATTATTCGCAGTCTGTTTTTAGGCGACATAAAAAACGCTTTTGATACCAATCCGTCATTGGAAAATTTATTGCTTGATGACTTTTTTCATCATGCGGTTAAAGAAGCTGAGCAAGGTTGGCGGCAAACGGTTTCTTTGGCAGTGACGGCAGGTGTGCCTGTGCCGGCAATTTCATCGGCGCTGGCATTTTTTGATGGTTTTCGTTCTGCCAAACTGCCTGCAAATCTTTTGCAGGCCCAACGAGATTATTTTGGAGCTCACACTTATGAGCGTATTGATAGACCCCGTGGCGAGTTTTTTCATAGCGAATGGAAAACGCTGGCTAACAAAAACTGAATGGATGTAGGAAAATTTTATGCAAGCTAATACTGTTGAACCCTGCACCTATGTAATTTTCGGCGCAACCGGAAATTTATCACGTCGCAAATTAATGCCTGCGCTTTATCATTTAGAGGCTGCAAACCGATTACCTGCAGATACTGTCATACTTTCCCTTTCCCGGCGCGACTGGGATCGAAATGCCTGGGTGAACGAAGTTCGCGGCATGATCGAAGGACAAGCCCGAGGCGGTGTGGATGAAGAGACTTTCAAACGTTTTGCCAGCCGACTGCAATATTTGCAGGGTGACTTGAACGATAATAGAACATACGAAAATATTCGTGGCTTACTCGATGGTGACGAATCGTTTCCAGTAAACGCAGCATTTTATATGGCTTTGCGTCCGGCAGAATTTGGCATCGTGATTGATCAACTGTCAGCAAGCGGCCTTTCCAATGAGGAGCATGGCTGGCGTCGAGTGATCATTGAAAAACCTTTTGGTTATGACCTAGAAAGTGCGCAAATGCTGCAAAACCGTTTGCACAAATGTCTGGACGAGCATCAGATTTATCGTATAGACCATTATCTGGGTAAAGGTACGGTCCAAAACATTCTGGTATTTCGTTTTGCCAACGTCATGATGGAACCGTTATGGAATCGTAACTACATCGATCATGTGCAAATTACTCATTCTGAAACGCTGGGTATTGCCGGGCGAGCAGATTATTATGATGGTGCTGGTGCGCTAAGAGATATGATTCAAAGTCACTTGCTTCAGCTTTTAACATTGGTAGCCATGGAACCTCCTGCTTCAATTGACGCGGAATCATTGCGTGATGAAAAAGTAAAAGTTCTGAAATCTATTCGTCCTATTTCCCAAAGCGCAGTACATGCTCAGGCGTTTCGAGCACAGTATTCCAGTGGTGTCGTTGATGGCGAAAAGGTGAATAGCTATCTGGAAGAGCCGGATGTGCCAGGTGACAGCACCACTGAAACTTACGCGGCGTTAAAGTTTTATATCGATAACTGGCGTTGGCGTGGTGTGCCTTTTTATGTGCGTACAGGCAAGCGTATGGCTGAGGGTAAATCGGCAGTGAGCATTCGCTTTAAGGTGCCACCTCAACATTTGTTTAGAAATACGCCAGTAGAAAAGCTCAAACCTGATTGGCTGTTAATGGGGATTCAGCCTTATGAATGTGTACGCATGGAGATGCAGGTAAAAGAACCAGGTTTGGAAATGAAAACCCGCACCACCAGTCTTGACGCCAGTTTTCGTGAAGAACATGAAGCAGCATATGATGCATATGAAGATTTATTGCTGGATGTGATTGAAGGCGATCGAACCTTATTCCTGCGCTATGACGAAGTAGAATGGGCTTGGCGCGTGGTTGATCCTGTTTTGCGAGTGTGGGCCATGGAGCGGGATTTTATCCATACCTACCCGGCTGGCACCTGGGGGCCTCAGGAAACTCAACGATTGTTCGAAAAAGAAGACCAATTTTGGCGTCATTCTCTTTTACCGGAACGAGAATAGCATAGCCTCTAGTCTATTTATAACAGAGACTATGTGAGACGTATGCAAATTGGGCGATTAATTTACATTATCTTATTTAGTGTATTGGCAAGCAGCGGATTTGCGGAAACGCAAACTCGCTTATTACCCTCGGATGAGGCTCATCGTGATTTATCGCTCGTGGAGTTCCGGGAAAAGTTACTTACTGCGATAGAACACAAAGAACCGGAATCACTGGTAACCATGATCGATCAACAAGTGTGGATCGGACATGGCAGTAAAAGAGGTATGCGCGCGTTTCTTGCGCTTTGGGAGCCACAATCCATTGATAGTGAATTGTGGGAGACCTTGGGTGAGATTCTTAAAATGGGTGGTAATTTCATTCGCTCAAATCGTGGTGTTAAATTCTGTGCGCCCTACATTTACAGTAGTTTTCCTGATGAATTAGATATATATGGTCATGGCGCGATTATCAGTGATGATGTGCCTTTAAAGCCTAAGCCTAATATTTCTGCCAGAAACCTGACTTCATTGTCCTATGATTTGGTTAAAGTGCACGATTGGCGCAGTGTGGCGGATAGTGGTGGTGTGCCGTCCCGGCGCTGGATAAAAGTGACTACTCTGAGCGGCCTGGAAGGTTATGTCGACAAAAAATATGTTCGCAGCCCAACCGATTATGCAGCTTGTTTTTTAAATAGAACCGGTGTGGGCTGGAAATTGATTTCACTGCTAAATAATGAATAGCAGTGGTTGATGGATTTAAGGGCGATACCAGTTAGTTCGTAACGCGCCTAACACCTTTCGTGGATATTTATAACTGCCCAAGCTTCCATTGTATCTTCCTAAGGCTTTGATAATATTGCCTTTTTCGATATCGAGATAGTGTCGGAGAATTGTGCAACCCATGCGTAGATTGGTTTGGGCGTTAAACAGATTATCACCTGGTCGGCCGATTTCCTTTAACCAGAAAGGCATAACCTGCATTAATCCTAATGCACCAACGCTGGAAATGGCCCAGCGATCAAAATTGCTTTCAATTTGAATAACGGCTAAAACCAGTTCAGGTGGAAGATTCGCATGGCGTGCTTCATGATGGATGAGTTTAAGTAATTTTACTCGTTCTCGGTCGTCTTTTACCCGTCTTTTCAAACGCTTGTTCATGGAAGTAAACCAGACTTCAGCTTCAATTCGATCCTGAAAACTTTGGGTTTCAGAAATTGCTGTTTTCAACAAACGAGTTAATTCCGGGTTAGCCGTATTTGCAGAGGCTGCACCTGAAAATGAAGAAGCTATGAATAAAGTAGCGGGAAGAAATAGTTTTTTTCTCATCATAATTCTTATTATTTAGCCTGATGATCCTGACACTATTATTAATTTAAACCCCAATAATTCGGTCACTCAAACTAGTTAGTTGCATTTGAAGCAGAAATGCACAACCAGTGTTAAATTTATGGGTGTTTTATTAATCAGTAGAAATGTCAGTTTTCATTGTTATTATTGAATTATATTTTGACGCTTATAATTATGACTAAAATATAACAGCTTCAAATCGTTATTGCGACAAAATTTTGTTCATTGTGTTTAGTAAGTCATCAAGTGGCAATTCGCTTTTTTCCTTGCTCTTGCGATTCAGGTATTCTACAAAACCGCCATCTAATCCTTTTTCTCCAATAGTCAGACGATGGGGCACGCCGATAAGTTCCCAGTCTGCGAACATAACACCGGCTCTTTCCTTCCGATCGTCGAATATTACGTCAATACCTGCATTCTTCAGTGTTTGATAGATATTTTCTGCGGCTTTTTTGAGTCGTTCAGACTTGTGCATATTCATGGGACAAATCACCACAGAAAATGGTGCGATGGCTTCTGGCCAAATAATGCCTCGGTCGTCGTTATTTTGTTCAATGGCAGATGCCACAATGCGTGACACGCCGATACCGTAGCAGCCCATGGTCATTACCGCAGACTTTCCATTTTCAGATAATACGGTGGCATTTAATGCCTTGCTGTATTTGTCACCCAGCTGAAAAATATGTCCGACTTCGATGCCGCGTTTGATCTGCAAGCTACCTTTACCGTCTGGGCTTGGGTCGCCTTCAAGCACATTACGGATATCTGCCACTTGCGGTTCTGACAAATCACGGCCCCAGTTAACACCGGTAAAGTGTTTGCCATTTTCGTTTGCTCCACAGACAAAATCTGCCAGATGTGCCGCACTTCGGTCTGCGATAACAGGAATTGTCAGGCCAACAGGTCCAATGGATCCGGCGTCACAGTCGGCGACGCGTTTGATGCTTGCCTCATCAACAAAAGTTAGCGGGGTGGCGACTTGTTCCAGTTTTTCAACTTTAATTTCATTAAGCTCATGATCGCCACGTATTACCAGTGCAATAACGTCATCCTCTGTACCTTGAACCAACAAGGTTTTAACAGTTTGTTTGGGATCGATGTTTAAAAATTGACTAACTTCATCAATACTGTGCTGATTCGGTGTATCGACAATCACTTTTTCCTGGTTTGGTGCAGAACGATCGCCTGCTGGTGGCAAAGCTTCAGCCAGTTCCACATTCGCTGCATAATCACTGTCGGTGCTGAAAGCGATATCATCTTCACCCGATTCAGCGAGCACGTGAAACTCATGTGAAACGGCTCCGCCAATGCTACCTGTATCTGCATTTACCGGACGAAAATCCAGACCCAGGCGGGTGAAAATTCGCGTGTAACAAGCATGCATGACATCGTAGGTGGCCTGCAGAGAATCAGAATTTTCATGAAATGAATAAGCATCTTTCATCAGAAACTCTCTAGCCCGCATCACGCCAAAACGTGGACGGATTTCATCACGAAATTTGGTTTGAATCTGGTAAAAAGTGGCTGGTAGTTGTTTGTAACTGCGAATTTCACGACGAATCAGGTCGGTAATAATTTCTTCATGTGTTGGGCCATAGCAAAATTCACGATTATGGCGATCCGTGATGCGCAATAATTCAGGGCCATATTGCTCCCAGCGGCCTGACTCCTGCCACAACTCAGCAGGTTGCACAGCAGGCATCAATACTTCTTGCGCACCAGCATTGTTCATTTCCTCCCGCACAATACTTTCCACCTTTCGCAATACTCGCAATCCCATGGGTAACCAGGTGTAGAGGCCACTGGCCAGTTTTCGAATCATACCTGCGCGGATCATCAATTGATGGCTGATAACTTCCGCGTCAGCTGGGGTTTCTTTTACAGTTGCGATTAGCATTTGCGATGTGCGCATGAGTCTTGTTAGTCCTGTTTTTGTTGAAAACGCATCGACAAATCGATGGCTTGAATATTTTTCGTTAAGTTGCCGATGGAAATAAAGTCCACGCCAGTTTCCGCCATTTCACGGATGTTCTGTTTGCTAATACCACCGGAAGCTTCCAGTTTGGCTTTGTGGTTGTTGATTTCGACAGCTTGTATTAATGTTTCTGCGGGCATATTGTCCAGCAAAACAATATCAGCACCGGCATTCAATGCTTCGCGAAGTTCATCAAGATTTTCCACCTCGACTTCAATAGCAACACCGGATTCCAGTTGTTTCGCCTGATTCACCGCCGCCGTTATAGCGCCAGCGGCCATGATATGATTTTCTTTGATCAGAATGCCATCGTACAAACCTTTGCGATGGTTGTTACCGCCACCACATAATACCGCATATTTTTGTGCATCCCGTAAACCGGGAATGGTTTTGCGCGTATCTAATATTTTGCATTGTGTGTGTTTGATCAAATCAACATATTCACGAGTGATTGTCGCCGTTGCTGACAAGGTTTGCAGTAGATTGAGGGCGGCGCGTTCACCACTGAGAATGTTTCTGGCATTACCGATAATGCGACATAAAATGGTATCCGCCTCAATCACATCGCCATCATTTATTGACCAGTCAATTTTGATGCTTTTATCCAGCTGATTAAAAACTTCATTAAACCAGGCAATACCGGCTATGGCCGCCGGTTCACGACAAATAACGGTGGCTTCAGCGAGTGTATTTTCTGGAATTAAACCGGCGGTTAAATCGCCTTTGCCCAGGTCTTCTTTCAAACTCAGGCTAACTGTTTCTTTTATATTGCTTGGCAATGCATGATTTTGTGGATTTGTGTTCAATTTTTGTCCGCTAATTATGTTGGCGCAAAGTGTTTTGTGCTTTGGTCGCGTATTTTACGAAGAAATGAACAGTTTGGGGAGTGCGAATTAACAGATTAGATATTCTGCCTGAAAAATCAAGTTCTAGCGCTCAGCTGTCGTTATTTTAGTAGATAAACAAATGCTGATCAGATTATGCCATTACTGTTGTTATTTCTTTTGCTACTGCCGCTTACGACCCAGGCTCAAGATTATGATCTAGAGTTGATTTTTGCGGCACGTGAAGGAAATTTAAGCCGGGTTAAATCCGCGTTAATGGCAGGTGCAGACGTTGATACCAAAAACAAAAAAGGCAAAACACCTTTGATGGGTGCGGTATCTTTTGGCAATACGCAAATTGTTAAATATTTATTGATTGAAGGTGCAGATGTAAATTCTGTGGACAGTAATGGCTATACGGCATTGATGAACGCTGCGTTAATTGGTCATGAAGGAATATTCCGTGAGCTATTTACCCAAGGTGCAGATATCAACGCCAAAGGTAAAGATGGCACCACCGCTTTAATCAACGCTGCTTTTTCTGGGCAAACAGAAATTGTCAGATTATTGCTTGCGCGGGGCGCGGATCCGAATGTCGCCACGGGTGATAAAAACACGGCTTTACATAATGCGGCGTATTTTGGCTATACCAAAATAGCTTTAATGTTAATCGGTCGCGGCGCAGATGTTAATGCGGCAGATAAAGTCGGACTAACGCCTTTAATGAGCGCAGCATTTTACGGTCATGAGGAAGTTGTGGAGTTACTGGTTGCCAAAGGTGCAGATCTCAAAGCTGAAACACCGACGGGTATTACCGCACTGAAAAATGCCATTGCGGCAAATAATGATGACATTGTGGATATTCTTGAATCCGCACTGGAAGAAGCAGAAGCCAAAGCAGCACAAGAAGGTACGGGGGAGGGAGGTGAGCAGGCACAAGAAGCGCCGGCTCAGTAAACCTTGAGAGTGGATTTCCATTTTGCTGCTAGAAGTGTTTTACGCTACAGTCTGAAGCACTTTGCTTATTACAAGATTTAAATGGAATACATCTACTTACTTATATTTATTTTGGCGAGCTGGATTGCGGTTCGTCAAATTAAAAAATTTATTGCGCTCAGTAAGACGGAACATCTGGTGGATTGGGGGGCGCCCCTCATAAACCTGTTGGATGGCGTTGTGCGACTATTTTGTCATCGTTATCACCGGCAGCCAAAGCAGTATTATGATTTGCCGGAAAGCGGCCCAGCAATTGTTGTTGCTAATCACGTATCAGGTTTGGATCCTTTTATTGTGCTTTGTGCCTGCAAACGACCGGTGCGGTTTTTAATTGCCCGTGAAGAATACAATCGCTTCGGTTTAACCTGGTTGTTTAAGGCGGTTGGTTGTATTCCGGTGGATCGTGACAGTCGCCCGGAAAAAGCGTTTCAGGCAGCATTGCAGGCTCTGGATGCGGGTGAAGTTGTGGCTTTATTCCCACACGGAAGAATTCACTGGCCGAATTTTTTACCGGGTAAAATAAAAGGCGGCGCTGTACGTCTGGCGCAGCGAAGAAATGCTTTATTGTATCCGGCGTATATCGATGGTGTTGGTTTAAGTGGTTTCACGTTGCTTGCTTTGCTGGTGCGTAGCCATATCAAAATCGATTTTCATCAAGCGCTGAATTGCGATGCAATGAATACACAACAACGATTACAGGAACTGGCTCAGATATTGAATCGGAGTAATAACATAAGTGATTAAACGGACTGACTAATGTTTGATAGCCTAACAGCATTATCAATTATCTTATCCCTGTTGGGTTGGTTGTTAGTATTCTTGGTAATTTTTGCGCTCATACTTTATGTCCGTGATTACAATCAGACACGACATACCGTGTTGCGCAATTATCCAGTCATAGGCCACATGCGCTATTTTCTGGAAAATATGGGGGAATATTTTCGCCAATATTTTTTCGCAAACGACCGAGAAGAGTTGCCGTTTAATCGTATGACGCGCAATTGGGTGTATCGTACTGCCAAGGGTTTGGGTGGTGTGATTGGTTTTGGTTCTACCAATGATATGCGAGAAACCGGCTCAATCATTTTTGTTAGTTCGCCTTATCCTGTGTTGGAAGAAGATTGCACCCCTGCGCCGGTGGTTGTCATTGGTGAAGACTGTGAACATCCCTTTGCGGCTCGAAAGATCTTCAATATATCCGGTATGAGTTATGGTGCTTTATCGGCACCGGCGATTCAGTCATTGTCTAAAGGCGCGGCAGAAGCGGGTGTTTGGTTAAATACTGGCGAAGGTGGTTTGTCCAGCCATCATATGGAAGGCGATTGCGATCGCATTTATCAAATCGGCACAGCCAAATACGGTGTGCGTGATGATAGTGGTAAATTATGCGATGAAAAACTCAAGGAAGTGGCGCAGTACGTTAAAGCATTTGAAATAAAAATTTCTCAAGGCGCAAAACCAGGTCGAGGTGGTGTGTTACCAGCCGTAAAAGTTTCGCAGGAAATTTCAAATATACGCGGCATTCCAGTGAACGTTGTTTCCAGCAGCCCTAACCGGCATCGTGAAATCAAAAATGTTGATGATTTGCTGGATATGATCATGCGTATCCGCGAAGTTACCGGCAAACCTGTGGGTTTCAAAACGGTTATTTCCAATCGAGTGTTTCCTGAGTCTTTATTTGAAGCAATTGCTCGACGGGGATTAGATAGTGCGCCAGATTTTATTACCATTGATGGTGGTGACGGGGGTACCGGTGCGGCACCACAAATTCTTGCAGATCATGTAGGTTTACCGTTAGTAGAAGCTTTACCGATGTTTGTTAACACGTTGATGGAAGCAAACCTCAAGCAACGCATTCGAGTCATCGCATCGGGTCGATTGGTTACCTCAGCGAATGTTGCCTGGGCTTTATGTGTGGGTGCTGATTTTGCGGTATCTGGTCGAGGATTTATGTTTTCCTTAGGTTGCATACAATCCTTGCAATGCCATATGGATACTTGTCCTACAGGTATTACGACACATAATCTGCGTCGCCAGCGGGGGTTGGTTGTTCAGGATAAATTCAAGCGCGTCGCGAATTATGCGCACTGGGTTAATATTGAAGTAGATAAATTGGCCCATTCATGTGGTTTGCATAATGCCAGAGAATTTCGTCGCGAACATGTGCGTTTGGTTAAAACACCTTTCCATAGCGATCCGCTGGACGAGATATACCCTTATCCTAAATAAAACTTGTCTGCTGGAACGCAGGTGTTATGAATTGTTTTTATCTACTACAGTGCCAACCGTATCAAAATCCTTGGCAGTAAACAGTACGTTAACCTGCAGGCCACCCATTTTTGAAGTATCCAGCTTAATTTCCAGGTGATGTAAATCTGATATTCGCGTGACGATGGAAAGACCCAGGCCACTACCGGATTCTTTGGTGCCCAGGCTACGATAAAAGCGGTTGAATACCTTACTGCGCTCTTCCTCTGGTATGCCGGGGCCGCTGTCAGCCACTGTGAGAATTACTGTATCATCTTTGCGACTGATAATGACTTGAACCTCGCCACCTTCCGGTGTGTAGCGAATGGCATTATCGATGAGGTTTCGCATTAAAACCGCAATCGCATCCGGGTTGCCGGATACAAATTTTCCTCGCGTACCACTTAAACTGATTTCGATATTTTTATCGATGGCAATCATGGCTTCATTGCTTAAAACATTTTCAGCAGCAATGAATAAATCAAAACGTCTTATATTAGTGAGGCCGGTTTCCGGATCAAGTCGTGCCAGTGTTAATAACTGTTCTACCAGTCGGGTGGCCCGATTAACACCTTGTACAACCTGGCGTAAGGCTTTTTGTTGTTCTACCGGATTATTACTGGCTTGCAAAGCAATTTCTGCATGGGTTTTTAATGCAGCTAGGGGGGTGCGTAATTCATGAGCCGCATCAGAGGTAAAACGGCGTTCAGTATCGAATGCGGTTTTCATATGTGTGAATAAATGGTTTATGGCTGTGGTTACCGGTCGTGCTTCGGTGGGTGTCTTGTACTGATCAATGGGCGACAAATCATTAACTTTGCGTTGATTCAGTTCTTGCGCAATTCGTTTGAGAGGAAACATACTCCGGTTTACACCGATGATTATAAAAAATGCAAGAACCGGCAAGCTGGCAATCATTGGGAATAAAATTTTACGAATAATTGAATTGCCAAATGAACGCTCCAGGTCGCTGTGCACACCCACCTGAACGGTAATGGAGTTATCAATGGTCGACGTGGCAAACACGCGCCATTTATCACCGGATAAATAAATCTCGTCAAAGCCTTGAGACTTGGAAGACATTTGTATTGTGGGTGCATTTTCAGAACGCAGTGTTAAGGTTTCCTGATGTAACCATACTTGAAATGCGAGTTTGGACTCGTGGGATAAGTTATCTTGCCATAGATTTTTTGCGACAATTTCAGTGAATGCACGATTGTCTTCGGCCAGCAGTTGCTGTTCCACTAATTCGTGCATACTCATAGCGAGTAAAACCTTACCCGTTTGGCTTAGTTGCGCGTCGAGTAATTTAACGGTTTCTTCCCGCGCATCGATATAACTGAGCACAGCTGCAGCCACCCAGATTATCGCGATACTGGGTAATAAAATAATGGCTAATTGTCGGCGAATGGATGGCGTCATGCCTATGCATCCGTGTTTATTGTTATATTTAAATACAAGTGTTGTTATTTCTTATCGATGATATATCCCACACCACGAATTGTTCGAATTAAATCTGAACCCAATTTTTTTCGTAAGTGGTGAATATGCACTTCCACGGTATTACTTTCCACTTCATCGTTCCAGGCATACAAACCTTCTTCAAGACGACTACGCGACATAACTTTGCCATGGTTTTCCAGTAGCAAGAGTAAAATGGTAAATTCACGTGGAGATATATCGATGCTTTTATCATCCAGGCTCACTGAATGTGACGCCGGATCAACAATAAGATTGCCATGGGTGATAACAGGTGTTGAGCGACCACCACGTCGGCGTAATAAAGCGCGTAAGCGTGCGGTGAGTTCTTCGAGATCAAAAGGTTTGGTCAAGTAGTCATCTGCGCCACTGTCCAGTCCTTTAATTCGGTCTTCCACACCATCCATTGCAGTAAGAATAATCACTGGTGTATCGTTGCCTTTGGCGCGCATACGTTTCAGCACTTCAAGCCCCGTAAGTTTGGGTAAGCCCAAATCGAGAATGATTAATTCATATTCATTGGTGAGCATGGCGGTTTCTGCTGCTTCGCCATCTTCAACCCAATCTGCGGCATAACCATTTTGTGTCAGACCGGATCTGATTCCGTCGCCCAGTAAAGTGTCATCTTCAACAATTAATATGCGCATAGCTTTGACCTTGTTATGTATTCCGTTTATCCCTGGATCAGGCTATTCTAAATCATTATTTCAAAACATGCCTGACAAATATTGTCTAACTCTTTGATTGATTATTGAAAAGTGATGAATTCCTGGTCAATTTGATGTTTGATAATTAATCGAACAATTGAAGCCGGAAAAGCACATCACTTTACTCAATAATTCGGTCTGCCGAACAATTCTACGCTCGGCACGACTCCGAGCATCTTATCGGCAATATCTGAACAAACTTGATAATTCTTGATACAGGAAATAAAACACAGAATTGACGGATAAATTGTGGGACTTAATTGAAATTCGGTTTTTTTATCCCAATATTACAAAGCAATAGTCGAGTTGTTAAAAAGGTAAATAAACATGCGAATGGATAAGCTTACCAGCAAGTTTCAAATGGCAATTGCCGATGCGCAAAGCATGGCGGTTGGGCGAGATCATCAATTTATTGAACCAATGCATTTAATGTCTGCTTTGTTAAGCCAGGAAGGTGGAAGTATTCCACATTTATTGGCAAAAGCAGATGTCAATGTGGCTGGTTTGCGATCTCAAGTCGGTGCGGCGATGGATCGATTGCCGAGTGTTGAAGGCACTGGCGGGGAAGTGCATGTGTCCAATGATTTGGGTAGGTTACTAAACATAACAGACAAGTTGGCGCAAAAGCGTAATGATACATTTATTTCAAGCGAATTGTTTGTGTTAGCCGCACTGGAAGACAAGGGCCAATTAGGTGAAATCTTACGAAATAATGGTGCTGCAAAAGGTTCAACCGAACAAGCCATTGAAAGTTTGCGTGGCGGTCAAAAAGTTGAGAATGCAGAAGCAGAAGATCAACGACAAGCATTACAAAAATACACCATTGATTTAACCGAACGTGCCGAGCAAGGCAAACTTGACCCGGTAATTGGTCGCGATGATGAAATTCGTCGTACCATTCAGGTATTGCAACGCCGCACAAAAAACAATCCTGTACTCATTGGTGAACCCGGTGTAGGTAAAACCGCGATTGTGGAAGGTTTGGCTCAACGTATTATTAATGGAGAAGTGCCGGAAGGTATCAAGGGCAAGCGTTTGTTGTCTTTGGATATGGCAGCATTGATTGCCGGCGCAAAATTTCGTGGTGAATTTGAAGAACGTTTGAAAGCGGTATTGAATGATCTCTCCAAGCAGGAAGGTCAGGTGATTTTATTCATCGATGAGTTACATACCATGGTAGGTGCGGGTAAAGCCGAAGGTGCGATGGATGCGGGCAATATGCTCAAACCCGCGTTGGCGCGTGGTGAATTGCATTGTGTGGGCGCTACAACACTGGATGAGTATCGTCAATACGTAGAAAAAGATGCTGCCTTGGAGCGTCGCTTTCAAAAAGTTTTGGTTGATGAACCCACGGTGGAAGACACGATTGCTATCCTGCGTGGTTTGAAAGAAAAATACGAAGTGCATCATGGTGTAGATGTCACTGATCCGGCCATCGTTGCGGCAGCAACTTTATCCACTCGTTATATTACTGATCGTCAATTGCCAGATAAAGCTATTGATTTGATCGATGAAGCCGCCAGTTTGATTCGTATGGAAATTGATTCAATGCCGGAAGATATGGATAAACTGGATCGGCGCTTGATTCAATTAAAAATTGAACAAGAAGCCATGAAAAAAGAAGAGGATGAAGCCTCGAAAAAACGTATCGCTTTGTTAAAAAAAGAAATTGCCACGCTTGAGCGAGAGTATTCTGACCTTGAAGAAGTCTGGAAATCAGAAAAAGCTGCTTTGCAAGGTTCGCAAAGTGCTAAAGAAGAGCTGGATCGTGCGCGTCAGGAATTGGAAACTGCACACCGCGCTGGTGATCTGGCCAGAATGTCAGAAATACAATACGGTAAAATTCCTGAATTAGAACAGCAACTGGAAATGGCTGGTAAAGCAGAAACCCAGGAAATGACTTTATTGCGAAACCGAGTGACTGAAGAAGAAATCGCTGAAATTGTTTCCAAGTGGACAGGTATTCCGGTTTCCAAAATGCTGGAAGGTGAAAAAGATAAACTCTTGCGCATGGAAGAAGAGATCAGCCAACGCGTTGTTGGTCAAACTGAAGCGGTAGTTTCGGTGGCCAATGCCATTCGACGTTCTCGTGCTGGTTTATCTGATCCGAATCGACCCAATGGCTCATTTCTGTTTCTTGGTCCAACCGGCGTGGGTAAAACTGAATTAACCAAAGCCTTGGCAACTTTCTTGTTTGATACCGAAGATGCCATGGTGCGCATCGATATGTCTGAGTTCATGGAAAAACATTCGGTGGCGCGTTTAATTGGTGCACCGCCAGGTTATGTGGGTTATGAAGAAGGTGGTTATCTGACAGAAGCGGTTCGCCGCAAACCCTACTCAGTAATTTTGTTGGACGAGGTGGAAAAAGCGCACCCGGATGTGTTCAATGTTTTATTGCAAGTGTTGGATGATGGTCGCTTAACCGATGGTCAGGGGCGTACCGTGGATTTTCGAAATACTGTTATCGTTATGACATCAAACCTTGGCTCGCAAGTGATTCAGGAGATGGCTGGCGAAGAGCGTTATTCAGAAATGAAGAATGCGGTGATGGATATTGTGGGTAGTCACTTTCGTCCGGAGTTCATTAATCGAATTGATGATGTTGTAGTCTTTCATCCACTGGGGCAGTCCCAAATTCGTGCAATTTCTCAGATTCAAATGCAGTATCTGAAAAATCGCTTGCTGGATCGCGACCTGAACTTTGAAATATCTGATACTGCTTTGGATTTGCTGGGTGAAGCAGGGTATGACCCGGTTTATGGTGCAAGACCTTTGAAACGAGCAATACAACACAGTATTGAAAACCCGTTAGCGCAACAAATATTGTCTGGAAAATTCGTTCCCGGCGATACAATTCTTGTGGATTGTGAAGATAGGGAACTTGTGTTTACTAAAAAGGGACTACATTCAGAAGTCGCGGCATAGTTTATAATGTGATAAATACAAAAAAGCCTGATTTACTAATCAGGCTTTTTTTCGGGAATTACTTCGGAGGGAAGATATATGGGGGCAAATAACAATCAACCGGATTGGCATGCAATTGCTGAAAAATTCGACATTTGGTTGCCGCAAATTGAACCAGTGGGTGAGGCATTGCTCGATGTATTACAAGCCAAACAGGGTGATCATATTCTGGATATAGCATCTGGTACTGGTGAGCCAGCACTAACGCTTGCGCAGCGTATGCAGGATGATATTAATGTCATCGGCGTGGATGCAGCTGAGGGTATGATTGGTGTAGCGCAACAAAAAGTGTCTGATCTCGGATTGAATAATATTCGATTTCAAACCATGCCCGCAGAAAATCTCGATTTTACAGATGAAAGTTTTGATAAAGTGTTATGCCGTTTTGGCGTGATGCTGTTCGAAGATCCTCTAACCGGTCTGAAAGAAATGCGTCGAGTACTGAAGCCGGGTGGTCGTTATGCGTTTTCCATTTGGGGTGAGGCGGAAACCATGCCGGTGATGTACTGGTCATACGAAGTGTTTAAAGATAAAGTGCCGGAAGATGTGGTGCCACCATTGGCGAAAATTACATCACTTGGAGCGCCGGGTGCCATTGATACTATGCTCGCTGAAGCAGGATTCACTGATATCAATGTGGAACGACGCACCTTCCAATATAAGTTTGACTCTTTTGAGGCTTATTGGGATGCAGTAGAGGCGTCAGATATTCTTAAACAACAATTTGACGCTTTGCCTGATTCTTCAAGAGAGGTAGTGCGCAACGAGGTTGCTGGATTTGCAAATAAATATATTGGTGAAAACGGTTTAATGGTGCCTCATGATTTCTTATTGGCATATGGCACTAAATAGTTGACTAAAAAACCGTCACTTGGTTTTGAGGGTGATTAATTAACAATCTATTCTTGCAAGCCATTCGTGAAATTGGTCATAATGAAAGCGAAATAACAATTAATTCTCTGGAGAAGAAAAATGAAAAAATTAGTTGGCCTGGCGGCTTCTTTGGTTTTAGTGGGTGGAGTTGCAACCAATGCACAGGCAGAGATTAACCAAAACAAATTGTATGCTGGCGGTGGTTTGGGGTTTAATAAAACCAGTTCCGCATTTAATTTAGATGATAACGCTATCGGATTTCAGTTTTTCGGCGGATATGATCTGGATGAAGAAATTACATTGGCCGATAACATTGGTTTTGCTGCTGAAGTGGGTTATACCACCAGTGGTAAGTTTAAATTTTGTACAGGGTGTGGGAGTTTTACACTCGATGGCCTCTGGGTAAATGCTGTTGCCGATTATAAAATTGATGAAGAATTCAGTTTTCTTAATCGTTTAGGTTACGACTTAGGTGATGATGACGGCATTATGATGGGCATGGGTGTTGAGTATAATATTGATGCAAATATCGCGGTGCGCGGTGAAATTGTTATGCGTGGTGCATACAAATCATTTCAAGCAAACGCGTTGTACCGCTTCTAAAAATATTTTCTAACAGAAATAAAAATGGGGCTTAACGCCCCGTTTTTATTTCTGTTCGCCACTGGATACCTTGGCCAAGACTTTATCCATCCAACGATGGCTGAGCAATCTTTTTAATGTCCCAAACAAATAGGTGGGAAAAGTCACGTAATATCGAACTTTCGGTTTCGGGCTTTCTAAAGCGTGAATCACTTTTTTCAGCACGGCTTCCGGTGGTAAGGTAAACGGTGCTGCAGGGCCTTCTTTAGTCAAACGTCTTTCCATGGCATCATAAATTTCCCGATGCGCACTGTTTTCTTTGTCGATATTGCGTTTGTAAGCTGCCATGGCGTTTGCTCGAAAACGGCTAATGATTGGACCCGGTTCGACTAAGCTGACTTTTATATTTGTATTGCGTAATTCCAGGCGCATGGCGTCAGTTAGTCCTTCCAGTGCGTGCTTGCTTGCATTGTACGAACCGCGATAAGGCAGGCTGACAAATCCCAATACAGAACTGTTCTGAATAATGCGGCCGTAGCCTTGTTTACGCATGGCAGGAATAATCAACGCTGTTAATTCATGCGTGCCAAACACATTAGTTTCAAAATTTGCGCGTAACACTTCGCGGTTGAGATCTTCCACCGCACCAGCCTGACTATAAGCGCCATTGTTAAACAAGGCGTAAAGTGTGCCGCCGGTTTTGCTCAGTACAGTATGTACTGCATTACGAATGCTGACTGAATCATCTAAATCCAACTGCAGGGCATCATCAAAACCGTCATCCAGTAATTTTTTAACATCATCCGGATTTCTGGCGCTGGCAAAAACCCGGTAGCCGCGTTTTTTTAATCCTTCAGCGACACAAAGACCTATGCCGGTTGAACAACCGGTAATTAGAATACTTTTATTATCCATTATTTAATTGTTTTGAAGTTTGAGTTCATGTTTGTGTTGGTTGCAGAGGAGTATGTGCCCAGCTATTGCAAATGCTGCTCAAGATTTTTATATCTTCGATTAATCTACAATTTGTCTAAATGTGTCTGCGATAATTTTATCTAGCGCAATGACATTTGTTTCATCGCTTATGGTATCGGTGCTCCAGATGGAAGTCACGCCATTTTTAATTAAAAATTGTTTAGCGTCACCCATAAATAATGCATGTGTTACCAGGGCATTGACTGTTTGTGCGCCAGCTGTATTTAGTTGAGCTGCGGCAAGAGAAATTGTGCGCCCGGTGCTGGCCATATCGTCAACGATAACAATGTTTTTGTTTTTAAAGTTATGGTCAGGTAATGTAACTTTTACTTCTTTATCGCCTGTTCGTTGTTTATTGGCAACAGCGAACTGACAGCCAATTTTATTGGCAATTTCCTCTACCCATTGTTTGGATTCTGAATCTGGGCCAAGAATAACAAGTTCATCAAATTTTTTGTGTAGAAACTCCACAATTGGATCGGTGGCTAAAATGTTTATGGCGTTTTTTAACGGAATGGCTTCATTAAGTTTACTGATGCGATGTAAATGTGAATCAACCGTAATGACATCATCAAACAAGCCCCCAAATAACTGACCAATAATTTTCTGGCTCACCACTTCACCCGGATGATTTTCAATGTCCTGGCGCATATAACATAAATAAGGTGCAATCAGTGTAATGCGCTTTACGCCGCGTTGTCGCAAGGTTTTACTGACCAGAATCAATTCAGTGATTTTTTCATTGGGTTGGTTCAGACTACGATACAGAATGACGTGTTCATTGAGTTCAGTGGGTAAAGTAATTAAGCTCTCGCCATCGGGGAAACAATGCAAATCAATGGATAGATGAGGAATGTCAAGACGTTTTGCCAGCCGGTCACCTTGCTGGGAAGAGTCATTAAAAGTGAGCAATTGAATGTTATTGTTCAAGTGTGCAGCTCCCTAAAATGCCACAAAGGATTTGGGTATGCTTTCCGGGCTACCAATACGGTACGCATTGTTTTGTTTGCAGAGGTTTTGGGCAAATTGAAAGTCCGATTCAAACTCCGCATAAACGTGATAAAGAATATCGCCTTTTTTTACTGGATCACCCATTTTTTTTAACAGATCAATACCTGCACGTTTATCCATGGGGGCACCAGCAATGCGTGCGATATGGGCCAGGCGGAAATTGTCGATATGTGAAACTACACCTTCTTCTTCAGCAATTACTTCGAAACATAATTCCCCGGGATGAAAAGAGGTTTTTTTCCGCCGCCCCTGCATATCGATAATGGCATTCATTTTGGCGACGGCTCTGCCAGAGTCAAGAATATCGCGGGCAATGGCATAACCCTGACCGCCGCGCACATCGGGATCAAATTCCAGAATTCTGCCGGCCAGCTGCAAGGACTTTTGGCGTAAATCCGCCGGAGCATTGGGATCATTCTCCAATACTTGCATTACATCTCTGGCTTCTAATGCTGGGCCAATACCTCTGCCGATGGGTTGTCGACCATCGGTGATGACTACTTCAAGATGAATATTTAAACGGTCGCCCACAAACTCAAACAATTTACGTAAGGCCAGTGCTTCGCGCATATGTCGCACTTTAGCCGTGGGACCGACGGGAATATCGATGAGTAAATGGCTGGAACCAGCAGCCAGTTTTTTCGAGAGAATGGATGCCACCATTTGCCCGCGGGAATCAATGCCCAAAGGTCGCTCCACTGAAATCAACTTGTCGTCCACGGGGGCAAGTTTGGCGGTACCACCCCAGGCAATGCAGCCCCGTTCCTGATGCACGATATCGTTAAGTTTTTCCGGCGTCAGATTAACATCCGCCAGGATTTCCATGGTATCCGCCGTGCCGGAAGGTGAGGTAATGGCGCGGCTGGAGGTTTTGGGGATTAACATACCGTGCGCAGCAACTATAGGTACCACCAGCATGGAAGTGCGGTTGCCGGGAATGCCGCCGATGCAATGTTTATCGGCCACTAAAGCTTCGCGCCAATCCAGTTTTTCACCGGTGTCCAACATGGCCTTGCTGAGATACAAAACCTCATCGCGATCCAGGCTGGTTTGCCCGGAGGCAACCAAAAATGCCGCCATTTCCATTTTTGAGTAGCGATTTTCGCCAATATCTCGCGCAATACCCTCGAACTCCTGCAAACTGAGGCGCTCTCCGTTAATTTTGCGACGAACGGCGTCCATGGAAAGAGGGGGCTCAGCATGATCAACACGTACTTTGCAGCCCTCTTTTTCACTCAGCTGAATAAAGGCTTGCTGAGAAAGTCCTAACTCCCCGGGTGTGACAATGGATTCATCATCCACCACATTGAGTACAGCAAGCACATATCGTCCATTGCTGTTGATTTCGATTTTCGACAATGCCTGAAATCCTTCCGCTCGATAGATTTCACATTCTCGATGTAAGTAAGCCACATTTTCGTGGTAAGTATCGATTCCAACACGTCTCAGGGTCAGATTTTCTGTGCTCATGTTTATTCACTCGCCAGTTTTGCCTTATAAACATCAAAGCATGAATCCAAGGAGTGTTTCAAGTTCGTCATATACGTATAAATTACCAGTAGACCGCTTGAAAACTGCCGCAAAATCAGCACTTGGTGTATAATGCGCGCCCCGGCGATGGCGACAAAACTATCTTACTTAAAGCTGAAAAGCTTTGAAATTTGTCCATGTGCATCGTTACGGTTCAATATATAGTTTAATTATTTGATTTGTAATTGGTTTTTTAGGAGTGTTTGGGTTATGCCGATTTATGAGTATGAATGTAGCCAATGTGGACATCACATGGAGGCATTACAAAAAATGAGCGATGATCCGTTAAAAGCCTGCCCAGAGTGCGGTAAGCCAGAGTTAAAGAAAAAAGTTTCAGCTGCCGGATTCAGATTAAGTGGTGGCGGTTGGTACGAAACAGATTTCAAAAGTGGTAGCAAGAAAAACCTGGTGTCCAGCGATACTAAAAGTGCTTCCAAATCAGACAGTAAAACAAAGTCATAACAACATATTTATCTAGATTAGAACGAGGTTTTCCCTATGCGTAGCCATTATTGTGGCCAGATCACAGAAGAATTTATAGACCAGACCGTGGAAATTTCCGGCTGGGTACACCGCCGTCGTGACCATGGCGGTGTTATTTTTCTTGATATGCGTGATCGAGAAGGTTTGGTGCAGGTGGTATTCGATCCTGATACCCCGGACATTTTTGCCATTGCTGAGTCAGTGCGCAGTGAATTCGTGTTACGCATAACTGGTCGTGTTCGTTTCCGCCCGGAAGGCACTATTAACGACAATATGAAGACCGGTAAAGTGGAAATCCTCGGTTTAGGTCTGGAAGTCGTTAACAAAGCGGCAACCCCCCCATTTCAGATTGAAGATACTGATGTGTCTGAAGAGCACCGTTTGCGCTACCGTTATGTGGATTTACGTCGTCCCGAAATGTTGCAACGCATGAAATTCCGCTCTGAAATCACCCGGTATTTACGCAATTATTTGGATAACCACGGTTTTCTGGATATTGAAACTCCCATGCTGACCAAAGCCACACCAGAAGGCGCGCGTGACTATCTGGTGCCGAGTCGTACACACGACGAGTCATTTTTCGCATTGCCGCAGTCGCCGCAAATCTTCAAACAGTTATTGATGGTTTCTGGTGTTGATCGTTATTACCAAATCGTACGCTGCTTTCGTGATGAAGATTTGCGCGCTGACCGACAGCCAGAATTCACTCAGCTGGATATTGAAACTTCGTTTTTAAATGAAGATCAGATTATGGGCATGATGGAAGAAATGATGCGCCAGACGTTTGCAAAAACCATGGAAATTGCCTTGCCAGATCCGTTCCCGCGCATGAGTTACGCCGAGGCCATGAGTCGGTTTGGTAGTGATAAACCCGATCTGCGAATTCCATTGGAATTAGTTGATGTGGGTGATGTGATGCAAAAAGTGGAATTTAAAGTATTCTCTGGTCCCGCATCAGATCCTAAAGGCCGGGTTGCAGCATTACGAGTGCCAAAAGGTGGAGAACTGACCCGTAAAGAAATTGATGATTACACCAAATATGTGAGCATTTACGGCGCGAGAGGTTTGGCATACATCAAGGTCAACGAAGTGGCCAAAGGTCGCGACGGTATGCAGTCACCGATTCTCAAATTCCTGCCTGATGATGTGATTGAAACTATCATGACACGTGTAGGTGCTGAAGATGGTGATCTGGTCTTTTTTGGCGCTGACAAAACCAAGGTGGTTAACGAATCACTGGGTGCGTTGCGAGTTAAACTCGGTCACGAAAAAGGATATCTGGAAAATGGTTGGAAGCCACTATGGGTAGTTGATTTCCCCATGTTTGAATATGATGAAAAGGCCAAACGCTTTGTTTCTTTGCATCACCCATTCACTTCACCGCGTGAAGAAGACATTGAATTATTGGAAACAGATCCAGAAGCCTGCTTGTCCCGTGCTTATGATATGGTGTTGAACGGTACAGAACTGGGTGGTGGATCCATGCGTATTTATCGTTCTGAGGTGCAAAAACGCGTATTTACTGCATTGGGAATCAGTGACGAAGAAGCCAATGACAAATTCGGCTTTTTACTTGATGCGTTGAGATATGGCTGTCCGCCTCATGGTGGTCTGGCATTTGGATTGGATCGATTAGTCATGCTTATGACGGGGGCAGCTTCCATACGCGATGTAATGGCATTTCCAAAAACCCAAACAGCGGCATGTTTGTTGACAGGTGCTCCATCGACCGTATCAAACGAACAATTAAAAGAGTTACGCATAAAAATTGCGAAACCACCTAAAATCAGTCAATAATGATGTGGGTTGAATAAAAAACAATAACATTGTAGTTTTCGGTAATCTGCAAAGTGGTTCTAAACAGACTGTTCCGTCGATAGCTTTGAAATGTGATCGATGGGTGCAACGATAATCTGTTGCCACCTGAGTTTCTGACTCGGAGAGCCACTTTGTTATCAATGTTCAGGGGATGTCTATGGCGGTAGAAGCCGTATCTTTTCAAAAGTTCTCGCAATTTGATGAAGAAGCTTGTCAGGCACGTATTCGCGAAGCAAAAGCCAAGCTAGGTAAAAAGTTGATGATTCTTGGTCATCATTACCAGCGGGATGAAGTGTTTCAGCATGCTGACTGCATTGGTGATTCGCTCAAATTATCGCGCATGGCGGTGCAATCCGATGCCGACTACATTGTGTTTTGCGGTGTGCACTTTATGGCAGAAGTGGCGGATATTCTCACTCGGCCAGAACAGATTTCCATATTACCGGATCTCGCTGCGGGTTGCTCCATGGCGGATATGGCTAATCTCGCCAAAGTTGAAAAAGCCTGGCGCGAGTTGAATCAGGTGTTAGGGAATGCGAATGAAGTGGTTACACCCATGACCTACATCAATTCTGCAGCCGATTTAAAAGCTTTTTGCGGTCGTCATGGTGGTATTGTTTGTACCTCGACCAATGCAAAAAACGTTGTAGAGTGGGGTTTCTCTCAACGGGAAAAAATTCTGTTTTTCCCTGATCAACATCTGGGCCGAAATACTGCGTACAAGATGGGTGTTAGTCTGGATGAAATGGTTGTTTGGGATTACGATTTGCCCAAAGGTGGATTGACCGATGAACAAATTCATAATGCCAAAATGATTTTATGGAAAGGTTTTTGTTCCGTACACCAAATGTTCAAGCCAGAACATATCGATTCTTTTTTGGAAAAATACCCTGACGGCAAAATTATTTCTCATCCTGAATCATCATTTGAAGTTTGCCAAAAATCCCACTACGTCGGTTCGACAGAATACATTATAAATACCATTCGTGATGCAGAACCCAATACTCGTTGGTTAGTTGGTACTGAATTAAACCTGGTTAATCGCCTGGCGGATCAGTTTCGTTCAGAAAATAAAATTGTGCAATTTATGGCACCAACGGTTTGCATGTGTTCAACCATGTTTCGAATTAATGCAGCACAACTGGCCAATATTTTGGATAAGCTGGTTGAAGGCGAAGTCGTTAATCAAATTAAAGTCGATAAAAATGAAGCTGAGCAAGCATTGCTAGCCTTGACTCGAATGTTTGAGGTTTCACCGTAAAATGCGTGCTGCAGAATTAAAGAAAGGTCATGTGGTTGCTATTGATGCCAACAAATATATAGTTAAAGATATTCAGGTCAAATCTCCATCGTCTCGTGGCGCAAACACATTGTATAAAGTTCGCTTTAATAATGTGGTGACTAAACAAAAATATGACCAAACTTATAAAGGTGATGATAGTTTTCAGGAAGTAGAATTTGCTCGCCGCCCTGTGCAAATGATTTATCGGGAAACCGAAAGTTGTACTTTTATGGACAATGAAGATTATTCACAGTATACGGTTGACATTGATTTGCTGGAAGAGGAGCTACCTTATCTGGTTGATGGTATCGAAGGCGCGTATGCCATGATTGCCGACGGCCAATTGTTGGGAATTGAATTACCATCCAGTGTTGAAATGGAAATCATGGAATGTTCGCCAGGTATTAAGGGTGCTTCTGCGTCAGCACGAACCAAGCCAGCAACGATGGCAAGCGGTTTAATTGTACAGGTGCCCGAATATTTAGCGCCGGGTGAAATCATTAAAATTAACACTTCTAATGCTAAATTCATGTCTCGTGCCTGATAGCTGCGTTCAGAAATAAAAACCGAGGAATTATGCTGGACGAACTCTCTGCGATAAAATCTTTACAGGAATCACAGCGTCGCTGGAAACGAACCTGTTTAATCAGTTTCTTGATTATCATTGCTGTTAATTCCGCTATGTTTGTTGTGATACCCAAAGATTTACCTGGATTATTATTTCAAGCGCTGCTGATCATCACCATGTTTTCAGTTTTTGGTATGGTATTTTTAGATGTCGTTGCTTTTCACATAAATAAACAGCTAAACAAAAAAGATATTCTCTATAAATATCTTTTACAACATTTGAAAGCAGAAGATGTCCACAAAGACGTTGATTTAGTGGTGCAGTTAATTAAAGACCGGCGAATTGCCAGTCAAGAGCTGAAAAAATTCTAGAAAACCTGAATAAGTCATCAAATGAGTGATAGCTATCTATTTTGGCTCTCATCGTGTTGTCAAATTTATCAGAGTGTTTCCCCAGCATAGCTTCTTTAAGAGTTTTTAGCGCCCTTCCGCGCAAGATGCTGAATCATTTTTTCAATTTGCGCTTTATTTACTGGTTTAGTGAGGAATGCTGAAACCCCCACTTTTTCCCAGGAATGCACATCATCCAGCACTGTCAAAATTAATATCGGCACATGTTGTTGCGAAACTTCCTGTTTGATTTCATTTAACACCTGCCAGCCATCTTCATTGGGGAAATCAAGATCCATGGAAATAATATTCGGCTGATATCGCTTGGCAAGTTCCAACGCTTCTTTTCCTTCAGATGCGGATCGGGTGTCAAAACCTTTTTTGCGTAATATTCTCTCAACAATTTCCCGTGAATGAGGGTCGCTGTCCACAATTAATACGGTTGTTATTTTCTTGCGTCTATTTTCCCCTGGCCATTGGTTGGTAGACTCATTATCCAGTCTGTAGTTGCTTGGGTCGGGTAGAATGCTTTCTGTGGATTTACTTATTTCCGGAGTTCTCACAATGGCTGGAATTGTAAAAGTAAACTGCGAGCCTTCATTGGGTTTGCTTTGCACTTTAACATTGCCATTCATCATGCGAGCAAAAAATCGACTAATAGCTAAACCCAAGCCTGTGCCGCCATATTTTTTGGTTGTGGAAGTGTCTGCCTGTGAAAATTCAATAAACAATTTATTAATTTGTGATTCAGTCATACCAATGCCGGTATCAGTAACGACGAATTCGAAGATGTCTTCATTATTAATGCTTTTTCGACTAACACTCAGTGAAACGTTGCCATTTTGTGTGAATTTGAATGCATTGCTCAGTAGGTTGAACAAGATTTGTTTTATTTTAGTAATATCCGCATGCATTTCACCTAACAGAGAATTTACATAGAGCTCAAATTGGTTGTGATTGGTGTCTGCCAGTGGTTCGATTGTGGCCACTATTTCTTCTACCAGTGTTTGTGCATCAAAATGTTCCACATGCATTTCCATTTTACCGGCTTCGATTTTTGACAGATCAAGAATATCGCTGATCAAAGATAATAAATGTTTACCAGCATGTTTGATTTTACGAATGTCGCTAATCATCGCGCTGTTATTGCTATCGAGTGCATCTTCTTCAAGAATTTCGCTATAACCGATGATGGCATTCATGGGGGTACGTAATTCATGACTCATGTTCGCCAGAAAGCTGCTTTTGGCGCGACTGGCTTGTTGTGCTTCGTGTGCTGCAATCTCCAGTTTACGATTGGCTTCGCGTAATTGCGAAGTGGCATCATCAACTTTTTCCTGCAATGATGCATTGAGTTTAACAATTTCATCTTGTGAATTTTGAAACCCATGTGTCAAAGTGGAAAGCGCATGCGAAAGTGCTTGTACTTCTCTCGGAGCATTGTTTGAGAGGTTGGGCAATTTACCTTGAAACTGGTTTGATAATAACGTATTTGTGCCTCTTGCGAGATGATTGATTGGTGTGGTAATCCAACGTCCCAAAGCGAACCCAGAAAGTAATGCTATACCTAAACCGAATAAGGCCCACAGCAATTGTTGTTGCAGCATATCGTTGACTTGCTTTTCAACTTCGGACTTGGGTTGCGGCACCATTATGCCCCAGCCCAGCTCAGGTACTGAGGTATAACCCACTACCATATTTTCTTTGATGAAGGGTGAGTAAAATTCAGTAACGCCTGTTTTACCCGCCATCATTTCCTTAACCACATCTAGGTGTGACAGATCTTTGGCTTCAGCTGCCCAGGCTGGATTTGGATGCGCAAGTACGTGACCTTTATGATCAAAAAAGGCAGAATGCCCACCAATACCAAATTTGATTTTTTTACGCAATGCCTCTAGTACGGACACATCAAGTTCTGCGATCAATACGCTGCTAACATTACCTTTGGCATCGAGAACAGGTTGACCCATAAGTAATGCCGGCTCACCTGAAATAGGGCTGGTAACGGCATTGGATATTGTCCATTTGCCTGATTTTGCTTCGTTGAAAGTTGCATTATTTTTTAGATTAATCTGATAGGCGGGATGATAATCTTCTTTGTAGTGTTGAATATTGATATTGCCTTCGAGATTTATCCATGAAAGTGAATGAAATCCTTCAAGTGATGCCAAGGTGTTGATTATAAGGTTCGCAATTGCGGATTTATTTTTTTCTGTAGGCTGTGCAGAAATTTCCTGACTTATGACGTTTAAGAAATACTTGTGATTATTCACGTACAGGCTGACAGACGGGGTAAGGTTTTCTGCTAACAAGCGATGTTTTTCATCAATTTCTCGCCAGGCGTTTTCCCATGCAAGGTCATAGAGTTTGTAACCCAGAAACGAAATAGGGATTAATGCCGCAACCACGATGCTGGCCATTAGGAGAATAACGATGGGCGGCGCGTGCCAGAAACGTTTTTTTGCTAACTTGGTCATTTACCTGGTTATTTCGGATTCTTGGTGAATGTTTGAGTGCGCATACCGGTTTTATGCGGACTGAGTTTAATGGATTGTTATTATGTCGGAGTGGTTTGCGATAAACTTAATCAAAAGTTGTGTTTCTTGAAAAAACCTTGTTTGTAAAGCGAAAATCAACGGTGAGTATCGCGTTACCGTGCGTCGTGAACCAGGCGCACAACAACTCTGTCCGCGCTTTTTTTATGCGCTTCCGAATGGCCGTTTTGAAAGTGGATTTCCCAGGCTTCCGAGCCATCGTTTTGCTGGTAAATTGCTGTTTGTGATGTCCATGTGTCTTCAGCGGCCGCATTTGGGAAAAAGTTGGTATCAATCATGGGGCCAGATATAACGCCATAATCCAAAATAGAACGCAATTCTTCACGTAGTGGCAGTCGCCACTTATTTAAACCACATAAACCTTTGCCATTGTTCAGCTGATTAACCGCTTTAATGTATTCGAAAGTGTTACAGGCTGGCAGGTAATTCCCACAAAGTGGTTCGCCATTGGCTTCCCCCGCATGTCCGCCGTTAAGCAGGGTATTCGGTTCATACCAGCTGTAACTGAAATAGGCTTGTTGAAAACCATCAGGTGTTTTCACTTCCCAAATCAATCCAGTCAGTTTGTCTTGAATACAGGCCCAGGGCTGGTTGGTATAACTGTCGTTTTGAATAGCGAGTGCTTTTCCATTTTCACCCAGTTTAACGAATTGAAATCCCAGAGACCCATCAGTATTGCTGTTGTTTTCCCTGTCGTTACCAAAATTGGCATCCTGACCTGGAGCATCCATATCTTCTTGTGCGCTTAGGGCCTGAGGTTCTGGTTCGTCAGCTGAGCGCTGTGTAAAGTCCTGAGTGAATGAAATAACGCCGGTGTCATTGAGGTACATATGCGGTGTCTGGTCTTGTTCTACCTGGTTAGTGACATTCGATGTTTCGCAAGCAACTAGGCACAGTAAAACAGCCAGAATTGTTAAAATATATTTTGCGAGTCTTGAAAGCTGGAACCGGTTTGGATAAATCACGGTGCAGAACGACCTCTTACCAGTAATGTAGCATGGGTAAATTCATCCCAACCGGCATTGTAATCGTCTTTTCCGGATAACATGTTCATGGTCCAAATCTGATTTTTATCCTGATAAGCGATAGCCGTTACATTGTCATTTTCGGCGTAAATTGCCTGATGTTTTGTACGAAGGGCATAAGGTGTGGCGCTCCAATAAACAATTTTTAAGCTTGGGAATATTTCGGTGTCAATTGCCATATTCGTGCAATTAATATTGATTATGCTGCTCAGTTCTTTGAGATTAGGCATGCGCCAATCGGATGTTTCGCCACTAATTAACTGTTGGGAATTGTGATCTTCAATGCTTCTTAATTGCACTTTCCAGTCTTGCTCAAGCGCGAATCCCTGGCAGGTTTGTGTTTCCGTGTCCCATGTTTCACCCAGATTGCAACGAAACCAGGTAAGCCCGGTATAGCTATCTTGGGCTGTTCCATCTGTGTTTAATTGAAAGCGGTTTGGGATATTTCCTGGTGAGTTGGCCAGGCATTCTGCACATGTTGCACTTTGGTATGGAAGAAAAATAGCCAACATGACAGGAGTAACTTTTTTCAAATTATTATGCAGTCTATTCATTAATCCGCTAATGCCAATTTATTCTTATAAAATTCAAATCTTAGAGTCGATTAAGGAATTTGGGTTCGCAGAATATTACAAAGGCCAAAGCCGGGCTGCGCCTCGTGCACCGCTGGCATCGCCAAATTTTGGCGGTAGCAGTTGAGTGAAAACCTGGTCAGAAAAAACATAGTCTTGCCATATTTTGGGTACATTTTCATATAAGCGTTGAATATTGGATAAGCCGCCACCTAAAACAATTACTTCGGGATCGAGAATATTAATTACATGTGCAAGCGCTCGTGCCATGCGGTTTTCATAACGTTGCAAGCAGGCTTCGCTAGCCACATCTCCTTTTTCAGCATGACTAACAATTTGCTCGCCATTTAACTGCAAACCCGAATGTTTTAAATAATCGGCGGCCAACCCAGGGCCAGACAAAAAGGTTTCAATACAACCGGATAAGCCACAATAACAATCTCGACCGGGCAATTCGTCATTGTTTGGCCAGGGTAGGGGATTATGACCCCATTCACCAGCAATTCGGTTTACCCCTTCATGAATTTGACCATTGATTACTATTCCGGCACCGGTTCCCGTGCCAATTATGACGCCAAACACTGATTTGGCACCTTGCGCGGCGCCGTCACTGGCCTCTGACAAAACAAAACAATTTGCATCATTACTGGTCCTAACGGGGCGATCCAGGGCTTTCTCAAGATCCCGGATCAACGGCTGGTTGTTCAAGCAGGTTGAGTTGGAGTTTTTTAGCCGACCGGTTTTTTGGGAAATGGCGCCAGGTGTGCCAATGCCGATAGTGGTTTGTTTATCAAGGCTTTTTTCCAGATCATTCAGCAATTTCACAATGCTGCTTAAGGTTGCTTGATAATTTCCCTGCGGTGTATCGACACGCTGTTGATAAATCATCTCATCGCTTTCATTCATCGCGATAATTTCGATTTTAGTGCCACCCAGGTCAATACCTGTTCGAATGGTTGAATTTGGGAGTATTTTTGCCATTACCCTGAAATTTTCATGTAAATTGTTTGATTCGTGAAATCATACCGATTCTAAAAGTAAATTTTAGTCATCACCAGCCGATATTCTTTTTAATGAATATTGGCATAAACAGTAAAATAATACTCAGAAATAATAATGACTTAACCAGGCGCCTAAAAAACAGGCCAAGACTGGGGGTTAGTCGTGGCTCTTTTATTTGCCTGCTTAAGCAATTTTTTTTGCTATCCAGCTTGTTTTTGGCTGCTTGTAGCTATGAATTTACCGACTCAGCATCAAGTAAAGGCCAGGTTTTGAGTATTTCATTGAATTCTGAAACGGTTTATTTATCCGAAGTTGACAGTCAGTATGATTTGGATGCTGTGGCGGTTGACGCCGATGGTGTTGCCTATTTGGAGCAGCCAGTGTTTGAATGGCAAAGCCACGCTGAAGACATTGTTCAGATCGATAGTGATGGTGTCATAACCGCGAAAGCCATGGGGCAGGCAACAATTACGGTAAGTACCGAGGGCGCTTCTGTTGATGTTTTGGTCATAATTAGTGACGAAGTGCTTACGCTGCAAGGTACCGTGCGCTATGAAGACCGAGAATACTATTCTGGTGGATTTACCTCTCGAACCAACTATTTTAAAGCGGTTCGTTTTGCGCAAATTCTGTTGATGGATCCCCAGGATGGTGTGATCCAAACAGTTTTCAGTGATGCTAACGGAAATTTTAGTATTACTGGTGTGATTAATAATCAGCAAGAAATCATCGTCACAGCCGTGACGAATTCAGCTGAAGGTTTTGCATTGGATGTGCAGGATCGTTCTGGTGATGTTTTTGCGGTGACCAAGGCCATATCCATTTCCCAGGATAACCGGTTGGATATTGATATACCCCTGAGCAACGGAGCATCCGGTGCATTCAATATTCTCGATGTATTCACTAACGCTGCTCAGTTTACATTGGAATTTTCTGATGAGACGCTTGTTACGCTCTCTGCCTTTTGGCAGCCTGGCAATAAAGATGGTACTTATTTTTGCGATGGCTTTAATTCCTTTTACTGTAATCAGGGGTCAGGTGTTTATATTTATAACAGCATTGGCGGAGATACCGACGAGTACGATGATGATGTTTTATATCATGAGTATGGTCATTATTTTACTGAAGCATTTTCCCGCGATGATAGTCAGGGTGGTTGCCATTTGCTTTCCAGCCGTGATCTTGACTTACGCCTTTCATGGAGCGAAGGCTGGGGAGACTTTTTACCTGCAGCAATTAAATCCTGGTTAGCATCTGATCCTACTCGAGCTGGGTTGTTGTCCACTGAAATTAATACACCGATCGCAGCTTATATAGATACATATGGCACAGGCAGTCAGATTTTTGTGGATTTGGATAATCTCAGCGTCAGCCGATATGCCACTGCTGCAAACGAGCTGGCAGTGGCCAAAGTGTTGTGGGTGTTATCACAACGATATGGTATGAGAAATCTGATTGGCGTATTGAGTAATTATTTCCCCCAGGTTGCCACACCTGTTAATCTCGAAGCATTTTGGGATGGCTGGATGTCCAGCTTTTCACCGCTGGGAAGTGAGTTATCTTTAATACAGGCAACGTTTAATGAACGTAGCATTTACTATCAGTTGGATGAATATGAAGAGGATAACAGCACGACAAGTAGTGTAAGAACGGCAGTTTTAGGTCAAGCTGAAACCCATTATCTTTATAACAGTCAAACAGATGTGGATGTGATTGCGTTTAATGCTCAGCAGGGTGCGAATTATAATCTGGAAACGCTCAATTTAAGCAGCGGTGCAGATACTTTCCTACGTGTTCTTGCGCCAAATGGCGCACCATTGAGTATTGCGGGTGTCGCAATCGAAAATGATGATGACAATGTAAATGCATATTATGCTTATGATTCGGTTTGTGGTTCATCTCGTGTTCATAATAATGGAAGCGCATTGTCATCTAAAGTCAGTTTTAGTGCGCCAACGACCGGCACATATTATGCTGAAATAAGCACCACGCCGGATAATGAACCGTATTTATCTGCCGGTCGTTATGGAACTTATGATTTTAAAGTTACCCAAAACTAAGAGGCTGATCTAGAATGTCTCCTGATAACTTCCGCCAATTATGTGATAAAACAGGTTTAGCATCGGATTTATGAATTTTGTGATTAAAAAAGTATTATTAACCACATTGCTTTGCTTATTCTGGTCTATTTCAGCAAATGCAAAACCATTACCTTCACTCTCAGTGCAAATGCATTGGCAAAATGATATTCAGCTTGAACAAAGTAATGTCATTCAGATTATACTATTGTCACATATCTCTACATCTCAACTACAATTGGATATCTCTTTGCCTGAAGGTGTCAGTTTGTTGAAGGGTCAAAAACAATATTTGCTGACGATGGAAAAAGGTAAAACGAAGGAATTGCAATTGGAAGTGTATGTGGATAAGAGCGCAGTGGGTAACATTAAAGCAGAAGCCCGAGTTGGAGAGAAAGGTGAAGCCATGTTTTACGCAGCGGATGCAATTAACATAACTTCGGCGGCACTGAGTCAAAGTATAAAACCCAGAAATAAAAGCGAAGAACCTCAATTCAAACGAACAGAGCGCAACGGTGTCAAACTGCGCGAATATCGTTTATCACAATAACTCAGGATGCGTATCTTAAATTACCAACCCCTCAGTTTTATTCTGATTGTTTTTCTTTTATGTGCCGGATTGTTTGGCTGCACAGAGGAGAAGGAATCAACAACTCGTGTAATTTCATTTTCAGTTTATCCCGAGGCTGTAAAGCTTACCCAACTTGGTACTGTGCTTAATCTTAATCTGGTTGCAGAAAATTCAGACAATCAAAATATTACTGAACAACTGGATAATGTTATCTGGCGAAGTTCAGATGAGTCGATAGCGACTGTTGATCAGAATGGTACTGTTACTGCGCACGCAGTAGGAACGGTAACCATTGGTGTCAGTATTGAGGGTTTTGAAAGTTCATCAGTGGTTACGGTTGATGAGTCAAATAAGAATATCTTTGGCCTGGCCAGGTATGAAGACCGGCTTTACGATGAAAATGGTTTTATACCTGCGGATAATTTACCTCCGTATAAAGGTATTCGCTATGCAACCATAGATTTGCTGGATGGTAAAGGTAACGTCCTGGAGAGCACTGCAACATCTGCAATCGGGCACTTTTCGTTTAGCCCGATAATCCCGGATGTTTATAGTATTCGCATACTAGCGCAAGTAAATACCGCACCTGCGATGAACTTCGAAGTGCGGGATTTTAGTGAATACTTATACGCTGTAACATTTTCATTTACTGATGATGTGGCAAGTCACCAATTGGATGTTTTAAGGTTTAAATCGAAACCCGAGGTTTTTAATATTCTCGATGTGATGACGGCTTCTGCTGAATTTAGTCGTGATAGATTAGGTGTGACCCCGTCAGGATTAACAACTTATTGGCAAACAGGAAATAACAATGGCACTTATTACTGTACGGGTGCAGATGACTTTGGTTGTGAAAATGGTAAAGGCATATATGTTTTAAGTGAACGTAGCAGCTTTATTGGCAGTGATGATACCGATGAGTATGATGATGATGTATTAATGCACGAGTTTGGCCATTATCTTATGGATAATTACGCAATAGATGACTCCGAAGGCGGTTGTCATCGACTCACTCAAAACGATAGTGATTTACGCTTGGCCTGGAGTGAAGGTTGGGGCACGTTTTTACCATCAGCAATCAAATCCTGGATTGAAAGTAACAAACCGCAGTTAAAATCTGCACAATTGATTACTACCTATATTGATACCATCGGTGGAAAGCCCTCCATTACATATGATATTGCCAATCCGTTTTTGCCAGAATCTGATGAATCCAGTTTTTATTACGCCAGTAGCGAAGCGGCCGTCGCCAAAGTTTTATGGGAAGTGCATAATGGCTTTTTCTCCGGCATGCAAAAAATTTGGGATGTAGTGGATAATTATATGCCAACTTCCCCTCGACCAACCAACCTGGCCAATTTTTGGGACGGCTTACAGGCCAGTGCATTATATAACAGCAGTGATCTACCCGATCTGGAAATCATTTTTAATGAACGCAAGGTGTTTTATCAGGATGATACCGCAGAAGATGATGATTCCATGGAAACCGCTACGAGTTATATTGATGGTGTGACAAACAAGCAAACACGTCATTTGTATTTGCTTAATCAATCGCTGGATGTGGATTACGTGTCGTTTGACGCGATTGCGGGTAATAGCTACGAAATAAAAACCCTGGACTTAACTAACGGTATTGATACCGAGCTAAGTGTGCTTGATAGTAACGGTAATGTCATTCAAGACAATGACGATGCTGATCCAGGTGTATATTATCGTTTTGACAGCGATTGTGGATTAAAGCGAGTATTTAATGATGCATTATCGCTGGCATCTGCTGTGGATTTTACTCCCACGCAAAGCGGTACATATTATGTTCAAGTCAAATATGCAGATAAATTTGCACCGCAAGCGGATTTTACCGGACATTATGGGTCATATAAGGTTTCGATTATTCAAAAATAGCGATTAAGCGCAGAGAATAATCTCCGGATTAAATTATTGTGTTGTACGAATCTGGGGAAAACGGGTAAAAATCGTCATAGTTGGTATTTAAATTTCACAATTCAGCTATATGATGCATTATCTTTGCCCATGTGCAGATTTTTCGGGCTGCTTTATGTTATGTTTTGCCTGTTTGGCAGTGACGTGTTCGCACTCAGCGGTAACTATCGACCCTGTATGGTTTTTATCCTGAAAGGGGTTTTGAGCCAAAATAAACTAAGGATTTAATTCGTTTTACGATGATTGCGTTTGACATTAACAAATTTAACTTAGCGGCAATAAGCCCTACAGTTATGAATTTTTTACCTCCACTCGTGGCTGCGGGTTTTGCGATTGCAATTGCCCATTCGCTATCGACCATGACCTGGTCGCTTTTACCATCAGCAGAAGATTCACTTCCACCTGAAATTAAATCCAGCACCGTGGTGAAAACGGTTCGCCAGAGTAATCAGGTTTCCGGTTCGCAGATCGCCAATTGGCATTTGTTTGGTATTGTTAGTAAAGAAATTCCTAAATCGGTTGTAGTCGCACCGCCACCAGAAATAAAAGAAGCACCTGACACGCAATTGCGATTGGTTTTAAAAGGTGTTGCAGCTTCTCGAGATATGCTGGATGCCTGGGCCATAATTGCGGATCGTACCGGTAATGAAGATAACTACACCATCGATTCTGAAGTGCCCGGTGGTGCAACATTAAAAGAAATTTATCCTGATCGAGTTATATTGCTGCACAATGGACGATACGAAACCTTACGCTTGCCCAAAGATGGATTGGCTAATAACAATTTAAGCCCACGCCAACGAAATATCAGGCGTTCATCCAATATCCGAAATAACAATACGCGAAGTCAGCGAACAAATACGTCGCGTAACGTAACGCAAGTATCGCCACAAGCAACTCGGGCCCTCAAGGAATATCGGCAGAAACTCATTTCTGATCCGCAATCCGTCATGAATACGGTACGTGCAGAACCCTATCGGCAGGGTGGTAAATTAAAAGGTTACCGAATATTTCCTGGCAAAGACAAAGTATTGTTCAATCAGGTGGGTTTGCAACCCGGTGATGTGGTTGTGGCAATTAATGGTATCGCGCTTGATAGTCCGTTAAAAGGTTTAGAGGTTATGCAGAACATTACAGATGCAACTGAAGTAAGTATGGAAGTTATCAGAAATGGTATCACTCAAACATATTCAGTTCCAATGAACTAAGGAAACCCGGATCGAGTCATTACAGTGAATCGCTTAGCTATTATGGAAATCAGGAATTACTGGATAATAAAAATGAAAAAACAAAGAAATTATTGGAAAGCGTATTTTACGACGGGATTGATCGCCGCGAGTATTCTTTTTAGTCAGGCAATATGGGCTAAATCCGTTACCTTGAATATGAAAGGTGCAGATATCAACGCGGTTATTGGTACCGTGGCAGAAGCAACCGGCAAAAACTTTATTATTGATCCTCGGGTAAAAGGTAAAGTTACCATTATTTCAAGTAAAAGCTTAAACACTGAGCAATTATATCAAGTGTTTCTAGCGATTCTTGATGTGCATGGATTTGCAGCAGTCCCTGCTGGTGGCAATGTGATAAAAATATTACCGGATTCTGATGCCAAACATAGCGGTACACCAAATCGAGGTAAAGGCGGTGAGTTAGTCACTCAGGTTGTCGAGATCAAACATATTGCCGCAGCTCAATTGGTTCCGATTTTACGGCCACTGGTGCCACCACAAGGTCATTTGGCAGCGCATGCACAAACCAATGTGTTGATTATTTCTGATCGTGTATCGAATATTGATCGTTTACTGCGAATCATTGAAAAAATTGATGAACCCAGTGGTAGTGAAATTGAAGTGGTTCAGCTTGAACATGCGTCTGCCAGTGAGGTAGTTCGCGTTTTAACCAGTTTGCAGAAAAAAGATAAAAAGGGCAAAGGCTCCAGTTCAGCAACCACATTTGTTGCTGACGAGAGAACAAACTCCATTTTAATGGGAGGCGATAAATCAAATCGTTTAAGTGTTAAAGCCTTGATTGCGCATCTTGATACACCTTCTGAAACCATTGGTAACACGCACGTGGTTTATTTGCGCTATGCCAAAGCGAAAGATCTGGTTGCTGTATTAACTGGAGTTGGTAATGTAAAGGCGAAAGGACAGACAAAAGGCAAGTCTTCACGTTCAAGCTCTGCGTCAAGAGACTTTAACATTCAGGCAGATGAAAGTTCCAATACGCTGGTGATTACCGCAGCGCCAGACATTTATCGTTCGTTGGAGCAAGTTATTCGCAAGTTGGACATACGTCGTGCGCAAGTTCTGGTAGAGGCGATTATTGCGGAAATTGCTGAAAGTCGTACCAATGAATTAGGTATTCAGTGGTTTGGTGATGGTTCGCAGTCCGGGCTTGCACCAGTTGGGGCTACTGTTTTTGGTTCGCCCAGTATCGCTGAAGTTGGTGCTGCTGCGGCAAGTGTAAATAAAGGTGGTGATCCATCTCAAGCGGCTTCGTTAATAGGTTCTGGATTGTCTTTGGGAATTGGCCGCTTCGATAGCGGAACGTTTAACTTCGGTTTGTTATTACGCGCGTTAGCGGGTAGTGGCGCGGCTAATTTATTATCCACACCAAATATTGTGACAATGGATAATGAAGAAGCAGAAATTTTTGTGGGTCGTGAAGTCTCTGTTCCAACCGGTAGTTTCACTCAAACAAACACCAGCAGTTCAAATCCATTCACAACATTTAAACCTAAACAGGTGGGTATCAGTCTAAAGGTTAAACCTCAAATTAATGAAGGCGATGCCATTAAGCTGGATATTGAGCAAAATGTGGATGCGATTACCGCAGGTGATGCAGGTTCCGCTAATCTGGTCACCAGCCAACGCAAAATCAAAACTAGCGTTATTGTGGATGATGGGCAAGTGATTGTTTTGGGTGGATTAATATCGGATGATGAAAGCAACAGTATCCAAAAAGTCCCCTTGCTGGGCGATATACCATTAATTGGTGCTTTGTTCCGTTATAAACGCGAAGTGAAAGATAAGAAAAACCTGATGGTATTCTTGCATCCCACGATATTGCGGGACTCAAATGTGGCTTCCAATATATCCAATAGCAAATATAGTATCATGAGAAGTAAACAAATTTTTCAGCGGGCAGATTCTGATAAAGAAGTGGTTAAAATGGAAATCGCTCCAATCATGCCGAGAATTGATGATCTGGTTAAACCTAAAAAGCCGGTGGAAAAAAGTTATGTGGACGAAATATTAGATGATGGTTTTTAAGGACGGGTTAGTGTGAAGATGTATTTGCCCAATGACAGCAATGACAATGAATTATCCCCGCCAGTGGAAGGGGAGGTGGTGTCTACATCTGAAACTTATGAAAAAAAGAAAACCATTTCTTTCGCATTTGCTAAACGCCACCAAATTCTGATTGGTGCCGATACAGCGGAATATCGCCAGATTTTTTGTGGCCCCGAAATCAAACCGCAAATTCTGACAGAAATTCGACGTTATATTCAGAAACCTTTGCGCTTGCAAATGTGCAAAACAGATGAATTTAATCGATATTTGCAGGAGTTTTACGAACAGGGTTCCAATGAAGCCAGTCAAATGGCCGATGAGCTGGGCGAAGAACTGGATTTGACCAGTGTTGCCCAGGAACTTGCCGAACCTGAAGATTTGTTGGAAGCAGCAGACGACGCACCCATCATTCGTTTAATCAATGCGATTTTGACTGAAGCCATCAAGGAAGGGGCTTCAGATGTTCACATTGAACCCTATGAAAATCGATTAATTGTTCGTTTACGTGTTGACGGTGTTCTGCGCCAGGTATTAGAGCAACAGAAAGCCATTACGTCGCTGATTGTTTCTCGTATCAAGGTTATGGCCAAGCTGGATATAGCGGAAAAGCGGGTGCCGCAGGATGGTCGAATCTCCTTACGCATTGCTGGTCGTTCCGTTGACGTGCGGGTTTCCACCATGCCATCCAGTCATGGCGAGCGGGTGGTTTTACGTTTGCTGGATAAACAAGCCGGCCGTATTGATCTCGAACGTTTGGGTATGGATCCTGATTCGCTTGAAATCATGAACCATATGATCAAAAAACCCCATGGCATAATTCTGGTCACAGGGCCTACCGGTTCAGGTAAAACCACCAGCTTGTACGCGGTATTAACCAAATTAAATGATCGCCAACGAAACATTATGACGGTGGAAGATCCCATCGAATATTATCTTGATGGTGTTGGTCAAACCAACGTCAACACCAAAGTGGAAATGACTTTTGCGCGTGGCTTGCGAGCAATTCTTCGGCAAGATCCGGATGTGGTAATGATTGGTGAGATTCGTGATCTGGAAACCGCAGAAATTGCCGTACAAGCCAGTTTGACTGGCCATTTGGTGTTATCAACCTTACACACCAATACCGCAGTGGGTGCCGTTACGCGTTTGCGTGATATGGGGGTAGAACCTTTTCTTTTATCATCCAGTTTGGTGGGTGTGGTGGCCCAACGTTTGGTGCGTTTACTCTGTCCTGATTGTAAACGGCCGGTACGTGCCACAAGCCGTGAATGTGAATTATTGGGTATGTCACCAGCAACTCCGCCTACACTCTTTCAGCCTCAGGGTTGTAAATCCTGTAGTCATTTAGGCTATCGAGGTCGAATTGGTATTTATGAAGTCATTGAGGTTGATGATCAGTTACGTAACATGATTCATGATGGTAGCAGCGAATTACAGCTGGAAAATCATGCTCGACAAAATTCCGCCAGTATTCGCGCCGATGGTATTCGCCGTGTTCTCGCCGGTGAAACTTCCATGGAAGAAGTTATGCGCGTGACCAGAGAGGAGTAACAACCATCAAACGCCAGAATGTTGTAGAAAAAGGAAGAATAAGTGCCGGCATTTGAATACAAGGCGCTGGATGCTCGCGGTAAGGAATCGCGGGGCATTCTTGAAGGAGATACGTCAAGGCATGTAAGACAAATGCTGCGTGATAAAGGCAGCATGCCTTTGTCGGTGGAAGAAGTTGGCCAGCGTGAAGTCAAAAAAAATAGTCAATTTTCGTTTATGCGCGGTATTAGCGCCACGGATCTATCCCTGCTTACTCGGCAGCTCTCCACATTGGTCGGATCAGGTATTCCGGTCGAAGAAGCTCTGAGTGCCGTTTCCCAGCAAACAGAAAAACCCCGTTTACGTAGCATGATGATGGGTGTGCGTTCCAAAGTGTTGGAAGGTCATTCACTTGCCACAGCCCTGTCGGATTATCCGCATATATTTAACGAACTATATCGCAGTACGGTTGAGGCGGGCGAGCAGTCCGGGCACATCACCGGCGTTTTATCCCGCTTGGCAGATTACACTGAAACTCGCCAGGCAATGCAGCAAAAAATGATGATGTCCTTACTTTATCCGGTACTGATAAGCATTGTTGCGGTGGTTGTGGTCGTGTTGCTGCTGACGTTTGTGGTACCGAAAGTAGTGGAGATGTTTGATCATATTGGCCAGGAACTGCCAGCGTTGACGGTTGGCTTGATCAGCCTCAGTGATTTTCTTGAAGCTTATGGCATCTATCTGGTTATCGTATTGGCTGCGGCATTTACCCTGTTTCAGTTTTTACTGCGTGGTGAAGTCTTTCGTCGTCAATATCATCGTCTGCTATTGCGTTTGCCCTTGTTGGGAAAGTTGGTGCGTGGCCTAAATACCGCACGGTTTGCCCGAACATTCAGTATTCTTGCCGCCAGTGGTGTGCCGGTTTTAGATGCCATGCGAATTTCAGCTCAAGTACTGGTTAATTTGCCCATGCGCGATGCGGTAATGGAAGCTGCAAAACGCGTGCGCGAAGGTAGCTCTATTAGTAAGGCGCTGGAAACAGGTGGCTACTTTCCACCCATGACGGTGCATTTGATTGCCAGTGGTGAATCCAGTGGAAACCTGGAAGAGATGCTTGAGCGTACCGCTGATACGCAGGAACGAGAAATGGAAACGCTACTATCTGCAATTGTAGGATTGTTTGAACCATTGATGATTCTGGTAATGGGGGCCACAGTGCTTGTTATTGTGATGGCAATTATGCTGCCGATACTGGATATGAACCAAATGGTCCAATAGACTGAAAAAATAGAGAATAGAAATTATAAAGAAGGGAGGCCGTAATTTTTGTGCTTTTATTACAACGACCTACCTTCTACCGCCGACGCTTCCCCGACATTCGTTACTAAACATATTCTAATCAATTTCAATTAACTTTAAATTAAGCTCAGATTAAATTACATTTTTGGTGCACCAAAAATGACAATCTGAAAACCTCGATTATTTTGTGGTATATGGTTGATTTCATAAAGGTTTTATTGATCTATTAATTAAATCAATTATATGCAAAGAAATATTTTATGAGGAAATTGAAAAAAGTCATGTTATTGAAAGGAAAATATTATTCGCGAGTGATGAAGTTTCATCACCACTTAGCGAGTTCTATTTGCATTCACCAATCGAACCTGGGCGGCAGCGTTTGTGATTAATCCATATCGCATTGCCCAGCTTGGCTCCGCTAAAATCCGCACCGGTAATTTCGGCACTTTGCAGATTGGCGCCTTGCAGGTCAGCATTGCGAAAACTCACGTCATTGAGGAGTGCTTCATCCAGTCGTGCCTTGGTTAAATTGGCATTTTCAAAATCTGCTCCCTCAAGCTCTGCCTCTTTCATAATTGCCTGGGAGAAATTGGTATTTTGCGCGTTTGCTTCATTGAGTATTGCTTGTTCTAAATTTGCTTTCGATAAATCACTACCGGTTAACTTAGCGCGCGTCAAATTGCTGTTGTAAAAATGAGAACCCGAAGCAGAGGCATTTTGCATTTCAACCTGCATTAAATTTGCACGGTCAAATTTGGACCCGGACAATCTGGCCTTGTTTAAAAAGGCATTTTGCAGATTTGCACCCACAAAACGGGCATTTTTAGCTTTAATCCCGTTAAGTTTTGCATGATCAAGTTTGGCGAAACCTAAATCAGCATCCGTTAAACGGGCTTTTTCCATATTAACATTAGTGAGAATGGCGTTTTTTAAGACAGCTTCGCGCAAATCGGAACCTGTAAGTACGACGGATCGTTTATCGCAACCATCCCAGTTAACACGTGGTGAGGCGGGGTCGTTACAAGCTGCAAAAGTTGTAAACGGAATCAGGGAAAACAGTAAAGCTGCCGAAAAGTTTTTAACCATAACACCTGCTCATTCAATTTTTTATTATTTTAACAATAATTGCAGAGAGTTGAGTGATTAATTGCCATGTTCCGTATGAAAAGCACCAAACGAACAACTGAGATGATTATGGGGTGTGTGTAAATATCAATCAAATCATTACCAAAAATTAATGTTAAAGATTCATGGAGCAAGACCAATAGAGATAACAACAGAACTACTGTGGCCTCTGCTATTATCTATATAGCTATTATGTTTTAATATCCAGCATTTATGACGAACGATTAACAGGAATGCAATGCGAAGCCTTTACGCTGACGGAACGCACGAGCATGCATAGAGTCTGATTTATACACTTATCGAATGTTGATGGAGAAAAAGTTGAATTACCAATCTCGCAAAAAATCCAGCGGTTTTACACTGATTGAAGTTATGGTTGTAATTGTTATCCTGGGTATACTCGCCGCTGTGGTTGTGCCACGCGTGATGGATCGTCCAGATACTGCACGAATCACCAAAGCCAAGCAGGATATTCGTGCATTAGAGAGCGCATTGGAGCTTTATCGCCTGGATAATTTCAACTACCCAAGCACAGATCAGGGTTTGGAATCTTTGATTAATCAGCCATCCGGTTCACCAGAGCCAAAAAACTGGAAGGATGGTGGATATATGAAACGTTTACCCAAAGATCCCTGGGGGAATGAATATCAATATCTCAACCCCGGTGTTAATGGTGCCATCGATATTTTTACTTTTGGTTCTGATGGTCAGGAAGGTGGTGAAGAAGGTACCAATGCTGATATAGGCAACTGGAACCTGGATGAAAGCTAATCGCTAATTGAGCGCGCCCATCATGTCTGATTTATTGCTCCGACTGCAGGTAAAGTCGTGGCGATGTATCTCCGCTACTTCTGAAATGAATCGTAAGCAAGCCGGGTTTACCCTGCTTGAACTGATTGTTGTGATCTTGATTGTTGGGTTATTACTTACCTTTGCCACACTTTCTGTAGGTACCAGTGCTGATAAACAATTGGAAACCGAAGCTAAGCGTTTTGCTTCGTTAATGAAGTTAGCCTCAGAAGAAGCGATTATGAATTCGCGGGAAATGGCTTTAGAAGTAAACAAGCAGAGTTATAGTTTTCTTGTTTATCTGGACAATCAGTTTCAGCCCCTGGATGAAGAAGGGGGTGGAGTGTTTCGTGCGAGAGAGTTACCGGAATATATAAAAATCGGTGCAGAAATTGAAGAAGAAATTATCGATTTTGACGAGTTGGAAGAAGATGATGAGTTACCAAAAATATTGGTACTGTCGAGTGGAGAAATGACTCCCTTTAATATCAAATTTTCGCAAGATGATGGCGCGACATATGAAATCTCAGGCGACTTTTTTGGTCGTATTGAATATGTTGGGAAAGTTAAAAGCGACGATTTTTAATGCGTACAGCGCAAAAAGGTTTTACTTTGCTCGAAGTGCTGGTGGCTTTAGGTGTATTGGCCATTGCACTGGGTGCCATCATCCAAAGCATTTCACAAACTACCAGCAATGCGGGTTATCTGCGCGATAAAACTTTTGCCCATTGGGTGGCCATGAATCAGGTTGCTGAACTGCAGGCCCAAAAAGCATTTCCGAATCTGGGGACAGATCAGGGTAGCCAGTTTTTAGCAAATCATGAATGGTTTTGGAAACAAACCGTCGAAGAAGTTCCTTTTCCCACTGAACTGGGCGAACTGGGTATGGAAATAAGAGCCGTAACAATTGAAGTACGGCGTGAACGAAATGACAAACAATCGCTGGTGTCCGTCACTACAGCGCTGGGAAAATCGCCACAGTGAATTCATTAAGGAATCAGCAGCGCGCCTTTACCTTGCTGGAATTGCTCATCTCCATGATGGTGTTTTCCATCTTGTCGATGATGGCCTATGCCGGTTTGCAGATTGTTATTGACACTAAAAATCAGACGGAAAAAGCCGCACAACGTTTGGTTGAGTTGCAAACAGCTTTTATGTTTATTGGTCGAGATATTGAACAAACAATCGATCGCAGTGTTAGAGATGGTTTTGGTGATTCACGACCGGCCATGCAAGGTGGGGAATTTGGAAACGAGTTAATTAGCCTGACCCGTGCTGGCCATACGAATTTTTTACAGCAACAGCGCAGTAACTTGCAACGCGTGGCTTATCGGTTGGAAGATGACAAGTTGATTCGACAATCCTGGCCCATGCTGGATCAGGACTTTGATCTGGAGTCGGCTGAGAGAGTCTTGCTCGAAAACGTGGAAGGTGTTGAGTTTAGTTATATTGTTGGTAATGAGGAGCAAACTCAATGGCCACCGTTTGACCAACAAAAGTTCTCATTGCCTGTTGCAGTAAAAGTCAATGTTGTCACTGAAGATTTAGGCGAAATCCCACGTTGGTTCCGGGTTTTACCGGGTATTAACTAAGCAGATAAGAGGCAGTAATCATCGTGAGCTTTTTTGCGACAAGGTTTAACGCCAGAACAATGGGTAAAAAGAATAAAGGTGTGGCCCTTGTTACCGCGTTGTTAGTGGTTTCTTTGGCAACCATCATGGCTGTTGCATTGTCGTCTCGTCAATATATAGATGTGCGGCGCACCGGCAATATCATGCTGGCAGATCAGGCGTATCTTAACGCATTAGGTATTGAAACAATTCTCGCTCAAGCATTGGCGAAAGTGCGTAGTAAAGGCGTTTCAAAAGAGGATAATAGCGAGTTTTTTAATCGTGCAATTGCTGCTATTAATCTTCAGTTTGGTAACTTCGGAGGTGGTACCATCCAAATTGAGCCAGTGGGTTACCCTGAAGCTCGATTTAATGTCAATAGCTTGATTGATGATAACGATAAACCTAACACTAAACAAATAAAACGTTATCGAAATTTGTTAGTCGAGGTACTTCGGGATTTGCAGAACAGCACACCGGTGGATGATTTGGTTAATCCTTTGGTGGATTGGTTGGATGAAAATGACGATGTGAGTCCTGCGGGCGCCGAAGATTCTGTTTATGAATCAAAGGAGCAGCCTTATAAAACGGCTAACAGAATGATGGCTAGCGCGTCTGAACTAAGGCTGGTCGAAGGGTATACTGACGAATTGCTTAATGGTACTGAAATTGTCGAGGATGGTGAAACCATAAAAATCCCGGGAATTCTGGCATATGTCAGCGCCTTGCCTGACCACAATACAACATTAAATATTAATTTAGTCGATGAACCCAAACAATTTATGGCACTTTCAACATATATTGAAGAACAAGTGGCAAAAGATTTGATAGTTGGTGAAGGTGAGGAACCTTATAAAGATCCGAAAGATTTTAAATCAAGCAAAGCGCTTGACTCAATTAGTGGAACTCTTAAGAAAGGCAATAGAAAACAGGTTGATGATGATTTGAAAGCAATTTCAATGGATACACAAAGCAGCTATTTTGAACTCAAAATCACATCAACTTTAGGCCAATCCACGGTTGTATTGAATAGTTTGATATTCGTGAACACAAGTGGTACCAAATTTGAAGTAGAATCCCGTGCCATTGGTACTGACGGAATATGAGCGCCTGATTTTTAAAAGTCATAAACGTATTTCATTATTCGTGTTAAATTAGCCACAAATAAAATTAAGTTTTAAAGGAATTATGCGAGACCAGATTATTATTCGAATGCCAGCATTTGGCAGCGATGAGCCGGTGAGCTGGATAAAACTCGGCAATACCCAAACCACACCTGTGATCAGCTATGGTGAGTTATCGGAAATTGCCAGCGAAGCTATTGGTGCACAGCTAATTGCTCTGGTGCCGGGCACTGATGTTTTGTTGACTCGTGTTTCCTTACCCATAAAAAACAAGCAACGATTACTGAAAGCGCTTCCTTACGCCTTGGAAGAAGAGCTGGCCAGCGATGTGGAAGAATTGCATTTCGCCATCGGCCCAAGCAGCGAAGATGAAAACTTACCGGTTGCAGCACTTGAAAACGAATTAATGGATGCCTGGCAGGAATTATTCAAAGAAGCCGGGTTATCTGTGGATGTATTTTTGCCCGATGTTTTTGCCGTGCCTTTTGAAGAGAACTCATGGAGCCTGGTTTTCGAAGGTGGCCATGCCATCGTACGCACCGGTCTAATGGATGGTTTTAGTGTTGATGTGGAAAACATCGGCGTGGTTTTGCCTTTGGTCTTAAAAGCACATGCGGAAGACCGCCCCAGTGAATTGCGTGTTTGGCAAAATAATGCACAACATACACTCACACCATTGATATCGGATATTGTTGATGTTGTACATCAACCTGAGCAACAGGGCATACTGGGCATTGCCGCATCGCAGGGGTTAGCGCTGGATAACAGTATCAACCTGTTGCAGGGAAAATACAGTCGTCGCGAACAATTCAGTAAAATATGGCGCCCATGGCGAGTTGCGGCTTCCCTGGCCGCAGTCTGGTTTGTTATGCAATTGGCTGTGGCTATTACGCAAAGTTCCCAGCTTGAAGACCAAAGTGCAACACTAAAAGCAGAAACAGTAAAAGTTTATCGCGATACATTTCCGAATGCCAAAAAAGTCATCAAGCCTCGTGCGCAAATGGAGCAAAAGTTAAAGGAATTGCAAGGGCAGGGTGGTAGTCGAAAAGTCACTTTTCTCTCCTTGTTGTCTGATAGTGGCAAAGCGTTCAAGCAAACACCAGGATTAAATTTACGCAGCATCCGCTTTAAAAATGGTGTGCTGGATGTGGATCTTGAAGTGCCAAACCTGCAAACTCTGGATCAATTAAAACAATCTTTAAGCAAACAAAAAGGCATGAGCGTGGAAATTCAGTCGGCCGCTTCCCGAAATAATATTGTGCAAGGACGATTGCAAATCAAGGGGCAGGCATCATGAAGAGTTTCTGGTTACAATTAAAACCCCGCGAAAGAATCATCATCGCCGTCGCTGGTGGTGTTTTAATGATTTTAATTTTATATCTTGCCTTGCTGGAGCCATACCAGCTTAAAGTTGAAAAACTGAATTCGCGAATTGCTGCACAGCAAACAGATGTTCAATGGATGAATAAAACCGCTGGAGAAATAAAACAATTACAAGGCTCATCAACTAATAGATCCTCAAACACTTCAGGGCAATCGTTAATGGTGGTTGTGGACCGTACAGCAAAAGATAATAAACTGAGTTCCATGGTTAAACGTGTTGAGCCTGATGGTTCTTCCCGTGTGCGTGTCTGGCTGGAAAAAGCCCCATTTGATGATATTTCAAAATGGTTAATGCGTTTGGAAACTAAACATGCTTTGTCTGTAGAATCTGCTGTGTTTGATAAAACCGACGTGATTGGTCGCGTTAATGCCCGCTTGGTATTCTTGGGAGCGGGTGCATGAAAAGCGCAATTCGATATGTGTTGTTAGGTGTTGCATTTTACGTATTGTTTTTGATCATTCAATTTCCCGCCAAGACAGCTTATTACTTTCTCGAAGATGCCTTGGCCCAACAAAAAATTCCTGTGAAGCTATACGGAATTAAAGGTACGCTTTGGAAAGGTTCCGCATCACGTCTGGTATATAATAAATTACCTTTTAATCAACTGGACTGGGAGTTTCATCCCTGGGCTTTACTCACAGGAAAAGCTTCAGTTACGGTTAAATATCGTAATGAAAACAGTTTTGCCTTGGGCACAGTATCACGTTCTGTTTTAGGTGGAACGACTTTAGAAAACGCACAAGCAAAAATGTCTGCCACCGAATTGTTGGCAATAGCTAAAGTGCCCGCATTTAAATTGGGTGGTGAATTTAACTTAAACTTGCCCTTACTGGAACTGAGTGAACAAAAAGTCCAGCAAGTTCATGGTCGGGTTGTTTGGTCCAATGCTGAGTCTGTGTTTCCGCAAAAGTTAAGGCTGGGTGACTTGTTTGCCAATTTAACAACGGCCGATGATGGCGTGATTGCCGCAAAACTGGGTGATGCCGGTGGTCCGTTGGAAATGGATGGTTCGCTCAGTGTTGCGCCTGATGGTAAATATGACTTTAAAGCACTGTTCGCTGATCGCAAAGGCCGACATACAACATTGGGTCGCGCATTAGGATTCATGGGCCGCTATAATCCACAAAACAAAGTCGAGTTTAAGAAAAACGGCAACATCAGCGAGTTTGGTTTTCTGGTTAAATAGTTGCCGATAAATTTTTTGTGTTTTACTAAAGTAGTTTTAAATCGTTTAAGTGAATTTCTTCACAATCCTATTGCCGTTAGATTTCATTTCTCAAATCCATGATTACTAAAAAGTGTCATGGTCTTTCCTTGTAACAAAAAATTCATATTTAGTTAAGTTATTGTCTTTCAATGTAAATTCCATTTTCTTTACAACTTTGCAAATTCCCTCTCACCGCATGTCACGGTTCTGTCACATTTGTTTAATAGCATCGGCATCATTCGATTTATTCCAATAAACAGGAGCGATTTAATGACGTTTGCGAAAAACAAACTCTACGCAGCTATCTTGCTTGCAAGTGGTGTGATGGTGGCGGGGTGTAATGATAGTAGTGATGATGACAAAAAAGTACTGACCAATCTTGAAAAGGTTGCACAAGAAAATCTTTTAGAAGGTAACTTTTCACAAAGTATTACGCTAACAGCTGGTGAAGACTATAAAATTAGTGGTGAAGTAAACTTTGAAGAAGGTACCACACTGACAATTCCTCCAGGAACTACGCTGTATGGATTAACCGAAAGTTCGTATCTTGCAATTAATGCAGGTGCAAAAATTGATGCACAAGGAACTGTTGATAGTCCTATTATTTTTACCTCTGCAGCAGACTACAACGGTACTTCTTCCAGAGACGCACAAGGTGAATGGGGTGGCTTAACTATTCTTGGTAAAGCGCCTATTCATGGTGGTACCAAACAATATGAAGCGGGTACACAAGTTGGTGGCGGCGATGATGCAAATGACAATTCAGGTACTTTGCAATACGTCATTATCAAGCACACTGGTTTTGAAGTTGAAGCAGATAAAGAACTTAACGGTCTCTCATTGCTTGCGGTTGGTGACGGAACAACTATCGAAAATGTTGCAGTGCTTGGCGGTGCAGACGACGGCATTGAGCTTTGGGGTGGTACGGTAAATCTGAAGAATATTTACGTTTACAATGCTGGTGATGACTCCATCGATACAGATAGTGGATATACCGGTACAATCGACAATGCTGTGGTTGTACAAAAAGTAGTGGATAAAACCAACTATGACTCAAGTGGTTTAGAGTCTGGTAACGACAAAGATACATATGACGTTAGCCCAACTGGTGACGAAGTTGCCACCAAGCCTGTTCTTAAAAACGCAACCATCACAACAGTTGGTGGTGCGATTTATCTGAAAAATGACTCCGGTTATGTTTTTGATAACGTAGTTGTTAATGTTAAAGCTTCAACTGTAGACGGACAAACAGATACAGCTGATCAAGCGATTGTTACTCATCGTACCACCGATACCGTGGATGACTTGAGTGGTAACCCTTATGGTGTTGAAGTTACCGGCACCAAAGGCTTGGTTCTAAATAATGAAGTTTCACCAGAAGCAATTTTTGCACTGGAAACAGCGAAAGATGATGCAAGTGGCGGTAACGTAACTGATCCAGCACATACGGAAAGCTACTGGTTAAATGGGCTGGATTTGACAGATGCTGCATATGCAGGTCCTATTTATGTATCAGCTTCCACGATGAATGATGACACTACTTCTATCGATGAAGCTGCACAAGTAGGTTCAGCGGGTGCAACTGCAGTAACGGGTGCTGATCAAAGCGTATTTGATTGGGTATTAAAAGAATTAAATTCAATTGATACTCAAGTTGTCAGCACAAACATCACTTCAGACACAACCTGGAGCGAAGGTACTAACTACGCACTTCAAGGATCTATCAAAGTTACAGATGGCGCTACTCTGACTATTGAGCCTGGTGTGACGGTTTATGGTTTGACACAAGCGTCTTACCTGGCAATCGATAAGGGTGCCATGATCAACGCCGTTGGTACTCAGGAAAAACCTATCACATTTACTTCTGCTGCTGACGTAGCTGGTGACAATGGTGATGAAATCTTCCAGGGTCAATGGGGCGGTTTCACAATTGTTGGAAATGCACCAATTGTTGGTGATACCAAAGAATATGAAGCTGATACGAGTTTAGTTGGTGGCGGTAACGATGCTGCTGACAATTCTGGTAGCCTAGCTTATGTTGTGATTAAAAACTCCGGTTACGAAGTTGAAAAAGACAAAGAGCTGAATGGCTTGTCTTTATTAGCTGTCGGGTCTGGTACGACAATCAGCAACGTCGCAGTACTGGGTGGTTCTGACGACGGTATAGAGCTTTGGGGTGGTACTGTAGATCTTGACGGCGTTTATGTTTACAACGCAGGTGATGATTCACTGGATACTGACCTGGGTTACACCGGTACAATCTCCAATGCCTATATTCAACAATACACTGTTGATAAAACCAACTATGATTCTTCCGGTATCGAAAACGGTAATGACAGCGATAGCTACACTTCTCTAGGTGGAACTAGTAACGCGATTGCTGACCAGGCAACCATGCCTACCTTCGTGAACGTTACTGTAGAAGCGGTTGGTGGTGCTGTTTATCTGAAAAACGATGCCGGTGCTATCTTTGATAACGTGACTGTTATCTCAAAAGATGTTCAGGACTCAACACAAACAGCTACAGCAGGCCAGGCGATTGTGACTCATAGAACGACTGATACAGTTGATGACTTGAGTGGTTCGCCATATGGAGTGCAAGTCTTAAGTGGTGGCCTGGAACTCATCAATGAGGTTGTTGCAACTGATATTTATGCAACACGTACGGCGAAAGATGATGCAAGCGGTGGCGACACAACTGATGCAGATCACACCAAAAACTATTGGGAAGCAATTCCTGGTGTAACTGCAGATGCTACATTGTTGTTCTACTCTGACGATGCAAGCGTTACCGGTGCAACTGTAGCAAATATCTGGAAAGGTAAAGCTGGAACAAACAACAAGTAACATTCAGCTAAATCTTGTTAGGTTAAAAAGCCCATCTTTATAGATGGGCTTTTTTTGTGAGTACTTTTTACACACAAAATATTCTGCCAAGTTGCTAGTTGTCTATCTAAAGCAAAACAGTGTGTTCGAAATCATAAGCAAGCCATTCTGGAAAAAGAATTTCTGGCAGTATCATGTATTATCTACTTTGAATTCATTAACTCAAATTGGCTTTTACTAGCAAATCGTATAATTATTTGCTCAATTCCGCCAATGTTTAATTTCCAGGACCATGATTAAGAATGTTAAAGTATTAATTGTTCAAGAATTTGTCATGCTTATGAACGGCAGAATTGCAGCGTTTGCGGACGATCAGGGAGTTGAATTGCCACCTGCGTGATCAGCCAGAAAGCAAAATAGTGTTGGGTTTCAAGCTATTAGGAAAAAAGCACCTAGCATATTTCATAGCAATATAATTGATCTTAATTTCTGCAATGCCAAGATCTTTAAAAGCACAAATCGTGATGGTTTGACGTTAAGGATAAATGGCATTATATTATTAAGTAGGATTTGCCCTTATATTTAGATATTATAAGTAGATATCCAATCAAAACTGAAAAAATAGAAGCACTTTTGAAAAGAGCGTTTTCATTAATTCTATGTCTATAAAATCAGCTATTTAAAATAAATTTAAGATCTGCTTGTAACAGCCGATAAATGATTTGATTTCAAGTTATTAAATTGTCTAAACTATCGCGTATGGAATTTTTTCGCCTGATTAACAAACGAACATTGTTGCTGTGGAGCATTTTGCTCTCTTTGTCGCTGCTGTGCGCGCAAGATATAGGACTGCATGTTCATAACGTTGATCACGGTCATGACAAGCATCAAGGCCATGTACATGTGGCTAATGAAGCTGATGATCACGCCCACATGAGTGTAGCACATTTCGCTCAGGACACTACTCACAACGAGCATCATGATGGACTTGCTGCTGAGGTAGATGTTAGTCCAGAAGGAATGTTGAAAAACATAAATATTTACGTTTTTGCTATTGCTCTAATCACATTCTTTTTTATCTTCGAAATATTTTTCTCTTCACAACAATTGGTTTATTTTCGCAAGGAAAATAGATTAATTTTTCATAGTTATTACAGCCTTTCTCCGCCTTCACGGGCACCGCCTCAACACTAAAATCACTCTATTTATTTGCTCCGGTTAACAATTTTATATTGTTTTGTATCGGTTGGTTTTGTTTCGCCTTTCATTTGATCGGCGAGAGCCCATGTGATTTGATCTTGTAGAGTTTCTCTATGAAATTTTCTATGACTCAAGTCATCTGTTGGGCAATGCGTATAAAGCGCACAAAGGAGTTTCTCAATGTGGAAATTTATTTCTATTCCATTATTTATTAGTAAACGGGTGACTGTGCTCGGTTTAATGTTGCTCAGTACGACCGTTAGCACAGCGTCCGAATTGGATGTTGATGCTCGCACGATTAGTCTACGTGAAGCGGTAACTAAGACGCTCGCGAATAATCCGGATTTGCAGGCCTTGGAGTATCAACTGAAGGCACAACAAGGGCGAGTGCAACAAGCAGGATTAGCACCGAGCCCCGAGTTGAGTTTCGCGCTGGAAGATGCGTTGGGTACAGGCGATCACACGGGTATTGATAACGCCCAGGCAACAATCAGTATTGGCTGGGTGCTCGAACGTGGACTGCGTGCACATTATATTGGTGCTGCGCGTGCGGGATCTTCGCTGATCTCTGTTGATGCAGATATCATGCAGCTTGATGCCGCTGCTGAAACGGCACGTCGTTATCTTGTCAGCCTCGCGTACCAAGCACGAATGGTGAATGCAGACAAAAGCATTCAATTGGCAGAGCAAACCATTGAGGCGGTACGAAAGCGAGTAAAGGCTGGTAAAACGCCAGACGCTGAGTTATCTCGAGCAAAAGCTGAACGAGCGCGTAGAAAATTGGACCGCGAAGATATTGAGCATGAGCTAGTATCAGCGAATCGTCGGTTAGCCGCCCAGTGGGGACAGACTACGCTTAATTTTACGTCTGTTGAGGGTGACATTATTAGCTTACCTCAGCTGGCATCATTCGACACTCTCAAATCACGATTGCAGCAGAATCCGGTGTTTGCCCGACTACTGTCAGAACAACGTTTAAAAAAGGCTGAGTTGCAGCTTGCCCAGGCACAAAACAAACCGAGCTGGCGTGTCAATGCGGGAGTACGTCATATTGGTAGTAGTAATGATCTGGCTTTTGTGACAGGTATCACTATTCCATTTGGAGAACGAACACGCAATCCAGGCCGTATAGCAGAGGCACGTGCCAATCTACAAAAAATAGATCTGGTAGAAAGTGCTGCTCGTATCCGTATCGAAACCGCGCTCTACGTAATGTACGAAAAGTTACAACATAGCTTGCATGTGATCAATTCGGTTCGCAGCGAGATTCTTCCATCACTTAAACAAGCGCTCACCGAAACCCGAAGGGCGTACGACCTTGGTCGTTACAGTTATATGGAATTACGTAGTGTTCAAACAGAGCTATTAGACGCGCAAAATACATTGATAGAAGCAAGTATTGATGCTCACCAAAACATTATTGAAATCGAACGCTTGACAGGTGTGCGCATCGCGCAACCGGCGAAAAATCCATGAGGCTTGCTATGAACAACGTTATAAAAAAATCCACACATACAATTTGGCTACCTTTGCTGTTGGCCACTTTTCTTACCGCTTGCGGTGGTATGAATTCAGAACAAGCTATGTCTTCAAAAGGCGACCATGGCGAAACGGCTGAAGCAAAACCAGAAAAAGGACCCAATAATGGACGATTATTAAAGGATGGTGACTTCATCCTTGAACTCGCTATTTTTGAAACAGGCGTTCCGCCTGAATTTCGTGCCTATGCCACAAAAAATGGCCAGGCGCTCAGTCCCAATGAAGTTGACCTCAATATCAAGCTCACCCGTTTAGGCGGCAAGGTGGATGATATTAACTTCAGACCGCAAGGCGACGCATTGCGAGGCGATACAGTCATCTATGAACCTCACTCGTTTGTCGTCACCATCAATGCCACTCATGCTGGCAAAACCCATACCTGGGAGTACGACAACTTTGAAGGTCGTACCAAGATTGAAACAGCTGTCGCCGAAGCACTGGAAATAAAAACGATGGTTGCCGGCCCTGAGGTGATGCATGAAACAATCACTGTGTACGGTCAAATTAAGGCCAACAGTGAGCGGATGCGTGAAGTCAGTGCCCGTTTTGATGGGGTAATTAAATCCGTATCGCCATCTATTGGCGACAAGGTTCGCAAGGGTCAAAAACTCGCGACGGTTGAAAGTAACGAAAGCTTGAAACGGTACGACATTACCGCGCCCATCAGTGGCGTAGTGACCCAACGTGACGCCAACTCCGGCGAACAAACCAATGGCCGCCAACTGTTCACCATTATGGATACATCCTCTGTTTGGGCAGATCTATCCGTATTTCCGGGTGATCGTTCACGTGTAAAAATAGGCGCACCAGTTACTGTACTCGATGTGTCTGGAAGCAAATTGGTAACAGGAAAAGTATCCCGAATTGATGTAAAGGCGCAGGCTAACCAGTCCGTTACTGTTCGTGTCGTACTTAACAACAAAAAAGGCAAGCTGCTCCCGGGTAGCTTTGTCACTGCTCAAATAGAAGTCGCTAAACATTCAGTCCCTCTCGCAGTAAAACGAAGTGGCTTACAAGCCTTTCGTGATTTTACGGTGGTCTATGCGTTGATCGGCGAAGAGTACGAAGTGCGTATGTTGGATCTTGGCCTGCAGTCTGGTGAATGGGCGGAAGTGCTTGGCGGTCTGGATCCCGGTACTCGCTATGTCAGCGAGAACAGCTATGTCATCAAAGCCGATATTGAAAAATCCGGCGCGTCACATGACCACTAATTGCCAATCACCAGGAATCTTTTATTATGCTTGAATATATTATTAAAGTTGCACTTGCCCGACGAGGTTTGGTGCTGGCGTTAGTCCTCATGTTAATGGGTCTGGGCGCGTGGAAATTTACCCAACTGCCGATTGACGCAGTACCTGACATTACTAATGTTCAGGTCTCCATCAATACTGAATCACCTGGTTATACTCCACTTGAAGTGGAACAGCGGGTCAGTTTTCCGGTAGAGACCGCCATGGCGGGGATACCGAAACTCTCCTACACACGCTCCGTTTCACGTTATGGCTTGTCTCAAGTGACGGTTGTGTTCGAAGAAGGCACGGATATCTATTTTGCCCGTCAGTTAGTCAGTGAACGACTGAGTTCTGCTAAAGCGAATTTACCAGCATCGTTAGAGCCTACTTTGGGTCCGATAGCGACAGGACTCGGTGAGATTTTTATGTTCACTGTCGATGCAGAACCTGATGCACTAAATAAAGATGGCAGCGCAGTGACGCCGATGGATCTGCGTTCCGTTCACGACTGGATTATTCGCCCTCAGTTAATGCGTGTGCCTGGCGTGGCGGAAATCAATCCTATTGGTGGATTCAAAAAAGAGATACTCGTTGCACCTGAACCGGCGAAATTATTAGCCCATGGCGTGAGTTACAGCGATGTCTTAAGTGCCATACAGGATAACAATGATAACCGTGGCGTTGGCTTCATTGAGCATAGCGGTGCGCAATGGTTGATGCGCGTACCCGGTCAAGCATCCAGTTTGGATGACTTGAACAATATCGTTATTGCTCAACATCAGGGCATCCCCGTTCGCGTTAAAGACGTGGCCAGCGTGAGCCTGGGTAAAGAGCTGCGCTCAGGGGCGGCAACTCAGAACGGCCGAGAGGTAGTGATGAGTACTGTCTTTATGCTGATTGGCGAGAACAGTCGCACGGTAGCCAACGACGTTGCCATTAAACTGGAAGAAGTGAAAAGTAGCCTGCCTGAAGGGATTACGGTTACTGCGGTATACAACCGGACCAGTCTGGTGGATAAAACGCTGGAGACGGTTCAGAAAAATCTTCTTGAAGGTGCACTATTAGTTATCGTTATTCTATTTTTATTGTTAGGTAATGTCCGTGCAGCGATTTTGACTGCGGCTGTGATTCCCATCGCCATGTTAATGACCATCACCGGTATGGTGCAAACGAGAACCAGCGCTAACCTGATGAGTCTCGGCGCACTGGATTTTGGTTTAATCATTGATGGTGCGGTCATCATTGTTGAAAACTGCATGCGCAGGTTAAGCGAAGCTCATCGCAAAGAGGGTTTGTCGCTTAATGAACGTTTAGCAGTGGTATTTGAGGCCACGCGCGAAGTGATTCGTCCGGCATTGTTTGGCGTTTTCATCATTACCGCGGTGTATATTCCAATTTTTGCGCTGGACGGTGTGGAAGGGAAAATGTTTCACCCCATGGCCATCACTGTGATTATCGCTCTGGTGAGTGCGATGATTTTGTCCATCACATTCATACCAGCAGGCGTTGCCTTGCTCTTTAAAAAACCGATTATAGAGAAAAAAAATGTTGCTATTCAGGGGGCACGTTGGCTCTATAAACCCATCTTATCCTTTTCCTTAAAGTTTAGATGGGCGGTTGTTGCATCGGCTATCGCGTTTGTTGTTTTCTCAGGTCTTCTGATTCCCAAATTGGGTTCTGAGTTCGTGCCAAACCTTGATGAAGGTGATATTGCCATGCATGCCCTGCGCATACCCGGCACGTCACTGAATGAAGCTATCCATCTGCAAAAAACACTAGAGGCGGAGATTAAGAAACTGCCAGAAGTGGAAAGAATCTTTGCCAAGATCGGTACCGCTGAAGTCGCTACGGATGCCGTCCCGCCCAGTGTTGCGGATAACTTTATTATTCTTAAACCAAGGGATGAATGGCCAGACCCTGATAAACCAAAAACGAAAGTCGTCGCTGAACTTGAAGAACTGGTGACACCGATTCCGGGGAATCGCTATGAATTTCTGCAACCGATACAGATGCGGTTCAATGAGCTGATCTCCGGCGTGCGTGCGGAAGTGGCAGTCAAGGTGTTTGGTGATGATTTCGATCAACTTATTGCCTTGGGAGCTGAAGTGGGTAAGGTCATTGAGAGTATTCCTGGCGCGGCTGATGTGGCCGTAGAACAGACCACTGGATTACCGGTCATGACGATCCAGCCCAAACGCGAAGCAATGGCGCGCTACGGTCTGAGTATCGCCCAATTACAAGACCTATTGGCGACCGCGCTGGGTGGAACTGTGGCCAACCAGTTGTATGAGGGTGACCGTCGTTCCGATATTGTGATTCGATTGCCGGAGCGTTTACGCACAGATATCGATGGTTTGTCTGCGTTGCCCGTTATGCTTGCAGATGGTAGTTATCTACCACTGAGTGAAGTGGCTAATCTCGAACTCGTCATGGGCTACAACCAGGTCTATCGGGAAAATGGCAAGCGCCGTGTGGTGATCGCCGCCAACGTTCGTGGACGAGACCTGGGCTCGTTTGTGCAAGCGATTCAACAAGCCGTGAAAGAAAATGTTGAAGTGCCCGCTGGCTATTGGGTTGAGTACGGCGGCACCTATCAAAAACTACAGTCTGCGACACAACGCCTTTCTATCGTAGTTCCACTGACGCTGGCACTTGTAGTTGCATTGCTAGTGATGGCGCTGGGTTCATTTAAGGATGCCGCCATTATTTTTTCGGGCGTTCCTTTGGCCCTGACTGGCGGCATCATGGCCTTGCTGCTAAGGGATATTCCATTCTCCATTTCCGCCGCTGTCGGGTTTATTGCGCTGTCTGGTATTGCGGTACTCAACGGTCTGGTCATGCTCTCGTTTATCCGAGACTTGCGTGCCCATGGTAAGGCGCTTCAAGAGGCGATCATTGAAGGGGCGTTAACACGTTTGCGGCCTGTATTAATGACCGCATTGGTTGCCGCACTTGGCTTTGTGCCCATGGCATTGAATACAGGAATTGGCTCAGAAGTTCAACGTCCGCTTGCTACAGTTGTTATAGGTGGAATTATATCTTCCACATTGTTAACACTGGTCGTGTTACCTGCACTATATCGACTAGCACATGGTCGAAGTGCTGATCATTCAAAGGTGTAAGGAATTAATCATGTTGATAAGTACAGTCAAATTAATTGTTCTAAGTATTTGTGTAGTTTTGTTCATAAATTTGGCAGGCTGCGTATCTACCCAAAAGGTGATTGAGATGGAGAATTTCAAAATAGAAAACATTGATTCGAATAGCGTGAACGTTATTCGAAGCTACCTTATTAGGACAGAAGAAGGGACTCTTCTTCGAGGAAAGTTAGCACAACGTTTTCCTGTGCGCGGTCCAATTCCAGGACATCTGCATGTAGAACTGATAGCCCAGGATGGCAAGGTGATCAAAAAAGTTAAAGTTGGCTATAAGCGGAGGCGTATCAAATCCCGTGATGCTCATTTCAGCTTTCTGATTCCGGACTCGTTACCGCGAGGAAGTACTATAAGGGTGATCCATCATGACGTGCAATCTCATTAATTTGAGCCGGTGGCAGTATGTTGATGCTGTTGAAAAATTTTAGGAGTGTAAACAGATGTTGTCAAAATTAGAAAATACGAGGTGTCTATGTTATCTGTGATTAAACAATCGCGCTGGCTTTTAGCTGTAGTCGCAGTACTGATGGTAAGCCAGGCTTTTGGGCACGGCATGTCAGAAGCTGAGAAACAATCAATTGTCGAAGGTGGAAATCTCCGTTACTTGTGGATTGGCGCAACTCATATGCTATCAGGCTACGACCATTTGCTGTTTGTATTCGGCATCATCTTTTTCCTTACTCGGTTCAAAGACATTGTTAAATACATCACAGCATTTACGCTTGGCCACAGTGCTACTCTCATCTTTGCTACGTTTAATGGTATTCAGGTCAACTACTTTTTGATTGATGCAGTGATCGCATTGAGCGTTTGCTATATCGCCTTCGCCAATTTGGGTGGGTTTAAAAAATATCTGGATATCAAGCCACCAAATATGCTGCTAATGATCACTAGTCTGGGCTTGATTCACGGTCTTGGTTTGTCTACGCGACTGCAACAATTGCCCTTAAGTGAAGATCAGTTATTGATGAATATTATCTCTTTCAATGTTGGTATCGAAGTGGGGCAAATTATGGCCCTGGCGGTCATGTTATTGCTATTGGCGGGTTGGCGAAAAGCTGAGTCATTTAAACCTTTTAGTCGGATATCCAACTATGGATTGATATTCGCCGGATTATTTTTGTTCATGATGCAGATGCACGGTTATTCTCACGTAACCGATCCCGATGAATTTGGTTTTAGCGTCGACAATCATATACATGAACATATAAAAATGGACGAAGCACGTAATGCCGAAATTATAAAAGAAACGACTCACGACTCTCTTGATTAAAGGAAATTTAAAATGCGTAAATTATTACTAACATTGGCTGCGAGCATCATGCTGGTTTCGGTCTCGGCTTGTTTGGATCATGGGCATGACCATGATGAATCGCACTCGCATGAGACTCCACAACATCATGATTCAATCAACTAAACATACCTGGAGGATTTATGAAAATTTTAACTACAGCACTATTATTATCATCGCTACTATTTGGCGCACCTGTCATGGCAGGTGCCGGACATAGCCATGATGCCGATGGGGGGCATTCACGCGGCCCGGTTTCCAGCGGAGAGGCTGTTAACCAGGCATCAAAAAAAGTGAAGCAATTAGCAGATGCCGGAAAAATTGATGCTACATGGTCAGGTGTACAAGCTGTCAGCGTAGAGAAGAAAACCTATGCTAAAGGCCCGGAGTGGGTCGTTATATTTAAAAACGACAAGGTGAGCGATGCAGCAAAGCAAACCTTGTATTTGTTTTTCACTCTTGATGGTCACTATATCGCGGCTAATTACACCGGCAATTAAACGACCCAGGTGAGTACAATAGTTGTGCTCACCTGGTCAAAACAATTCTAATCCAATGAAGGTTAGCAGTATTTATTACACTCTCGGTGTCAGAGCCGAATGGCACTAACTTAGGCCGCTTTTGCACGATATCGATTCCGATGTTTTAGCTCCTTCATTTAATGTCTTGCCTTCGTCATTAATTGTTACGGTTTTGGTCTTCGTTTTAAACATCGACGTTCATTCCTTCCAGGCCTTTCAGGCACAATATGATTTGCAATTGAATCATATAATCTTAGTAGTAGTTGAGTGGAATCCTTTGAGGTTATTTTTACGTTATCAATGTGAGGACCCATTGCCTTAGTGCTTGCATACTGCCTTTAAAACTAATTCGATTGACGTTAACATGTCGTTTTATTGATGCCCCAAGCATTAAGCGACGAATAAATTGTAAGCAATGAAATGCATGGCAGTTAATTGACCAATCTTGATGTGCAGTTTTGTTATCTATTCACTTTGGTCATTGTGCTCTGCCCCTCTGCTATGTGATGGCTTCCCAAATAAACTTGATGCGTTTTCAATCAGTTCTTGCTTCCACAGAGTCATTTGATTCGCATGAATATCAAACATCGTGGCAAGCTCAGCGAGTGTTTTATCGCCTTTGGTAGCAGCGAGCGCTACTTTGGCTTTAAACTCGGTCGAATGATTTCGTTTCTTTCTTCGTGTCATACTTTATGTCTCCTGTTAAGTTAATATAAAGCAGATTTATCATTAAGCAGCTGTTTTGTTTTTGGGGGCCACCTCAGACATTAATAAAGCGCGACACGGAGGTGTTTGTAGATAGTATTGTAGCTCCGGTGCGGTTCTTGCTTTGGCAAAATGTTTCAATTTTTTTCTGTGAATTCCCAAAATCAGAAAACCCTCGTTACCATATTCTAAACCAGCCCTATCATATCAACAGGAGTTAATATTGATGTATAAACTGGATAAACCTTCTTTACTCGTATTAGCAGTTATTATATTGCTGTTGATTTCAGCATGTGCCTCAACACCAGAGAGTAGCTCTAATATGAACGACTCGAATAAACGGCAAACAATGTCGAATCAGTTCTGGTGGCCAGACAAACTTAACCTGGCTCAACTACGTGCACACGACTCTTCATCCAATCCTTATGATGAAAGCTTCAATTACGCCAAGGCCTTCGCCAACGTGGATATGCAAACACTGAAGGCAGATATTGAAAAGGTTCTGACGACTTCACAGGACTGGTGGCCGGCGGATTGGGGACACTACGGTGGTCTGATGATTCGCTTGGCGTGGCATAGCGCAGGCACTTACCGTATATGGGATGGTCGAGGTGGTTCCGATGGCGGTCAGATTCGTTACGAACCTCAAAACAGTTGGCCTGATAATGCCAACCTGGATAAGGCCCGCCAATTGCTATGGCCAGTCAAACAAAAATATGGCCGCAATGTATCCTGGGCTGACCTGATTATCCTCGCCGGTAATGTATCACTGGAATCGATGGGCTTTAGAACTCTGGGCTTTGCCGGTGGTCGTGCCGATGACTGGGAAGCCGATGAAGTGTACTGGGGTTCAGAAACCAAATGGCTTGCTAATAAGGATCGCTACAAAGGTGGCAAATTGGAAAAACCTCTGGCCGCTTTGCAAATGGGTTTGATCTATGTAAACCCTGAAGGTCCAAACGCTAATCATAATCCACTTGATGCAGCCAAAGATATGCGTTTGTCGTTCGGTCGCATGGCAATGAACGACGAAGAGATTGTAGCACTGGTTGCCGGTGGTCACACGCTAGGTAAGGCCCATGGCGCCAAATCCGGTGACTGTGTGGGGCCAGAGCCGGCTGCTGCCGGTATCGAGGAGCAAGGCTTCGGATGGATGAACAAGTGTGGCAAAGGTAACGCCGAAGACACCATGACCAGTGGTTTGGAAGGCGCCTGGACGCAATCACCAACAACCTGGTCGATTCTTTACTTTGATAACTTAATGCGTTTCGAATGGAAGCAGACCAAGAGTCCGGCGGGTGCGAGCCAGTGGATTCCAACTGATGAAAGTGCAAGTAAGCTGGTGCCGGATGCCCACGTGGAGGGTAAAACTTCTGCACCTATCATGTTTACGACAGATATAGCATTGAAAAAAGATCCGAGTTTCCGCAAGATCTCCAAGCGTTTTCTAAACAATCCGCAAGAATTTGACAAAGCCTTTGCACGCGCCTGGTTCAAGCTCACGCATCGTGACCTGGGTCCACGCGCACGTTATGTGGGTACAGAAGTACCTGGCGAAGTGTTTGTATGGCAGGATCCAATTCCTGAAGTGAATCATAAGCTGATTTCCAAGAGCGATGCGAATAAGCTCAAGTCCAAGATTCTTGCTTCCGGTTTGACGAACTCTGAACTGGTTAAAGCTGCCTGGGCATCAGCCTCATCTTTCCGTGGCACGGATATGCGCGGTGGTGCCAATGGTGCACGTATTCAACTAGCGCCGCAGAAAGATTGGCAGGTAAATAATCCTGATGAACTATCAAAGGTATTGATGAAACTTGGCGACATCCAGAAGTCATTCAACAATTCGTTGAAAGGCGGCAAAAAAGTCTCTTTGGCAGACGTGATTGTACTGGGAGGTGCGGCAGCCATTGAGAATGCAGCTAAACAAAGTGGGTTAAAAGTTAAGGTGCCCTTCAAGCCTGGTCGAATGGATGCTACACAAGCACAAACAGACATAAACTCATTTGCAGTGCTGGAACCAACCGCTGATGCATTTCGAAATTTTTATAGCCCGAGTTATGTCACACCAACAGAAATGCTGGTGGAAAAGGCTGACCTGTTGACATTAACCGCACCTGAGATGACAGCACTCGTCGGTGGTATGCGTGTGCTTGATACTAACACTGGTGCTTCGAAACATGGTGTATTCACCGACAAACCAGGCACACTAAGCAATGATTTCTTTGTCAATCTGATTGATACGTCGACCAAGTGGAACAAGTCATCGACCGAGGGTATATACGAAGGTAGAGACCGTAAGTCAGGCAAACTCAAATGGACCGCAACCCCGGTCGATTTGATTTTCGGCTCCAACTCTGAGCTACGTGCGCTTGCTGAAGTCTATGCTGCCAACGATGGAAGTAATAAGTTTGTCAACGACTTCGTCGCTGCGTGGACCAAAGTGATGACGCTGGATCGATTCGATCTGTAGTATACTATTATAGAAATAGTCAAGCGGCGATTGAGTTACACTGAATCGCCGCTTGATAATATCTCTATTAAGGTAGTTTTAAAATATAACTCATTTGCATTAGTTCAAAACTGATCTGAAAATTATTAATTTAAAGGAAGTGCAAGATTAAGTTGCGGGCAAATGATATCCAACACATAAACCCTGGTAGAGCAATTTGTTCTGTTGTTATTTCTGTTCGTCAATTTTTCCGAGCACATCCACTGGCCATAGCAGCACCAAACTTTTTTAATCAGTTTTGTAAGCCCACTGCCTAAGACGGTGGCTTGGGCAATGGCTATGCCGTTGTCTTGAAAATTTACGTATGATATTTCTTGTTGAGTTATCCTCATAACATCAACAAGAGGAATACAATGAGTAGATTTAAAAAATTATCGCACGTTATCTGGTATTGTAAATATCATATTGTTTGAGTACCAAAGTATCGTTTCAGGATATTAACGGGACCGATAGCGGAAGAGTTGTATAAAACTATAGATGTATTAGTTCAGACTTGATCTGACACTTCACTTGAAAAAGAGAGGGTTACCAGTTTAGAGTAGAAGTGCAAACTTTAAACTAAACAAAAAAGGTAACCCTTATGATTAATACTAATCAATCTATCA
>Ga0316207_10000148_pt1 | contig 142709 bp, 112 predicted proteins | sample 6weekpyrite_MG_FD_204943 | JGI IMG/M metagenome (GOLD analysis project Ga0316207, IMG submission 204943) | Microbial mat bacterial communities from mineral coupon in-situ incubated in ocean water Damariscotta River, Maine, United States -... | ecosystem: Environmental > Aquatic > Marine >... | reverse complement strand
CCAAACTTGGCTCCTTATCCGTGCGCGTTTCTAATTTCAAATAACTAATGATCCGAGCATTGCCTTTTTGATGCAAAACTTCATGTATCTTTTCTAACGCTGCGAGTATATCTCCCATTTGGCCTTCAATATTAGTACCTGAAGCATGGGTTTCAATAATAAAATCATAACCCTTCAAAATTTCAATGACGTAAATAATTTGTGGTCGAACTGAAACACCACTACCAAGAGGAATAACTTGAATTTCCGCAGTTGCTTTCATAAAAAATCTCTTAAATAAACTATACCCGTAGACATTATGGATTTAGGTGTTTTTTAATGTGCCAATATTCGTTCTCAACGCGACGCGACAACGCAGTATAGCCATTCTATACAAGGCGGAGCAACAAAGTTGAGGGCGAATAGGGGCGTGTTAAAAACACCTAAATCCATAACGCTGCGGGTATATATTAAAATATTGTTTAATACACCTACGGAAAATTTCAGTAGGTGAAAAAACAAATTAAAAAGTATAAATTAAAAGACGACAAAAAATTAGGAGAAACGCTGGCCAAACATTAAGATAGGATTTGGTAAAATGTCTTACTAAACCAAGTAATTGAAATATTCCCTAGCGCCTCCTTCCTTTTCCTTTTTTTCTCACTTCTTCAAATTTAACTTTAATACTTTTATCTCCCATTGTTTTACCGTTTAAGCCTGCAATTGCTGCTCTAGCTTCATGACCTTCCATTTCAATAAAAGCAAAACCTTTGCACTTCCCGGTAAAAATATCTCTTGCTAACTCGATGGAACGGACAGTGCCAAATTCGGAAAACAATGTTCTTACGCTATCTTGAGTCGCATCTATCGGTAAACTTCCAACAAAAAGTTTTTTCATTTCTTACTCGCAAGTTGAGTGCATGGATATAAAAAAACCCTACACGGTTTCCCATGAAGGGTTTTAAAAAATTCTATTAATAAGCTTTAAGCGTCAACTTTAACTTCGACAGCTTGTGGGCCTTTAGGTCCATTTTCAACTTTAAAACTAACTGCCTGTCCTTCTGCAAGCGTACGAAAACCGTCGCTTTGAATTGCAGAAAAATGAACAAATACATCAGCACTGCCATCTTCTGGAGAAATGAAACCAAATCCTTTCGATTCGTTAAACCACTTAACTTTACCTGTTACCATTTATAATTACCTCGTTAACATATAGATAGTTGTGAAAGTATTGCAAATTAATCAAGGTAACTTTTAGAAGAACACAAGGACGTATGTGACTAGATAAAACCGAGATAACGTACAATTAACAACTCGCGATTACACCACAATTATCTATTAATAGCTAGGTTTTATTTCGATTTATCATTGATTTAACAGCATATTGCCGCCAATTTTTAACAAAAATTCACCTTTTTAGTCAGATATTTCCTACACGCTGATTATCAATCGGTCAATCACCTATATAGACGTAGGATTATTTTATTATTTAATAAAATACCAATAAATAAAAGTCCATCAGAAGCACTCAATAAGCAGCGAAACAAACAGTAATAAATTAAAAAATAATGTGAAACGATTTAATCCAAATTCTCTCTTTTTTGGATTATTCCTTACCTTTTCCACAGATCAAGTTTGACATAATTCGTACAAATCCAAAAATTGATCAGCCGCCTTTTCCCAATTAATATTACTTCGAACATACTGACTTGCTTTAATCCCTACTGCTACATTCATATCGCCATCAAGGTATTTAAGAATTGCATTTTCTAATTCAGATTCTGATTGAGGCGCGACGATGCATCCATGCTCCTCACTTCGAATAATTTCTGTATTGCCGCCCACTCGCGTGGCAATTGTTGGCACTCCCACACACATTGACGACAACACTGCAAGACTGTAATTCTCACTGAGGGAAGGTAAACATACCATTTTAGCCGTCGTTAACAGTTCACCGAGTTCGTCATGGGTTTTCCAACCGACAAAGTGACATTGCTGATTTATGTTTAATTCTAACGCTCGCTTTTTAAAATAATCTAAATCCTGCCCATCACCAATGATTAGAAGCTCATTAGAAATATTTTGAATATTTGCATAGGCTCTTAATAACGTTTCAATCCCCTTTTCTTTCGCGACTCTACCGAAATACACAATTGGACCATCTTGTGCTTTATCATGATCTCGCGAATAATTTAAAAATTCACTCGGTACGCCATTATTGACAACATGCATTTTTTGAATTGGTAATGAATACACATCCGCTACAAATTGACTTGCCCATTCACTCGGTGTTGTGACGAGATTTGCAGACCGCGCGGTTAATCCCTGCAAAAAATATCGCAAATGGTGAATTGCAATAATACTAATATCGAAAATAGTCTTGTTAGTTTTAGAAATTCTCGGTGGAAAATTTGAATCACGTACTGTTGCTAGAAATGCAAATTTGAATTCCTTTTTTAGCAAAAATACACAAGCCCCTTCTTCACTATTGCTGTGATATATGACTTTATCATGGGCATGTAGAATTTTGCGAAGTTGCCAATAAACGCTAATAGGAGAAAAATTTCTGAAAAAGCTCCGCCCTTTCGTATTAAATCCTGGATATGTCGCCCAAACAATCTGATAAGGTAAATCATCTGGTGTTTTAACTTGATCAAACCATGGTTTACTATAAATTACACTAACATCATATCCACGTCGCGATAATGTCATTGCAATATTATGTGTCGAGCGCTGCGCACCGCCTGAATAGTTGGACCAAGGAGAAAATTGCACAGATATTATAATTTTCGAATCTTGTGAAATCATGCTTTTGTCTTTTTATAGGATTTGTTCTATATAATATTTATAATATATACTTACTTGAGCTTATATCATTATTCAGTATAATCACCAGTTCATTTTGAAAATTAATATATTTCAATACCAATCCATGTTAAACGCAATTTCATCGCTCATTCGTTTTATTCGCATTAATAGCTTTGATTCACCAAAGTCAATTGAAACAAGAACGGCTAATCGCAAAGCAGCAAGTAATGTTATCGTTTCGTTAACATCAACACCGTCAAGAATTGCTAAAATTGCACCGACGCTCTATTCGTTGATTGATCAAAGCATCAAACCTTCGGATATTTATATTAACATTCCAGAAAAATATCGCGATATGGACGAGTATGATATTCCAAACGACATTACCAAGTTATCTCTAGTCACCGTAAAACGAATTGAAAAAGATTTGGGTCCAGCTAGCAAATTGCTCCCCATATTAAAATTATCTCATATCGATCCCAATACGATGATCATTATACTCGACGATGACCAAATTTACTCTGATAAACTCATCGAAAACTATATTACATTTGAGAAAGTATATCCTAATTCCGCTCTGTGCCTTTGTGGCTGGCGCGTACCATCAAATGGGAAACACAATAGTCGCAAATCATTACGGGGATCTGGGGTAAAAATCTTCCAACCAAAACCGAACATTCAGCAAGATGAGAACATTGAAATACTTCAAGGGGCAAGTAGTTTTATGGTGAAGCCTCGTTTTTTCAATGCTGATGTTTTCGATTATTCCGACGCACCCAAACAAGCATTTTTTGTTGATGACATTTGGTTTAGTGGCCATTTGGCGCGCAACGGAATAAATAAAAAAGTGATTAAAACGAAAATGCCTTACGGAAGGATGGAATCGGTTCTTAGTTCAACACAAACCGGGTTAGTTAAAACGGATAATAGCGTGGATAATAATAATGATGCCCTATATGAATATTTTAAACAGGATTGGAAGTTATTTGATTAATTTCATTTTTCAACAGGGACAGTAGAACTTGAGAAAATGGTAACGTGTCAGTTTTATTCCGCTCAAAACCCGCTTCATTTTGATCCAAAAATTGAATAAACCGATTGACCGACCCAACCGTCAGTTTTTCAAGTGAATTTGCGATTCCGTAATTGTATTTTTGTAGATACTGTGCATTGATCCATTGTTCAAAATCGCCAGTTTTATATAGCGCGAACATCGGCTTTTTTAAAAAAATCGCCTCTGAAATCAAGTTCGAACCTGATGATCCTATCACTGCTTTACATTTTAATAATTGCTTGCGAAACTCTGTTGGATCAACATTGAAGTTTGTCGCGCCATCAACTGGGTGTCCAAAATTATGCACAGACTGGCCACTATCGAGCAATAATCTAATGGGCTTTTCTGCATTTTTATCTCGAAAATAGGACAAAAGAAAATCTTCATTGACATACTCAGTTTGTAAATCTTTAAAATCATTGTCTGGAAAAGCACTTAATACACGTTTATTTTTGGATTCGAGCTCAGTAAAATGAATTGCAATTTTATAATTTGCGACCCATGAAGAAATCATAACGTTCAAGTATTCTTGTATATAATCTTTTCTCGGTAGCGGAAAAGGATGCTTAAAATAAGGCACTATCATACCGTGACCAACCGCAATGGAAGGCACACCTAAAATTCGGGCTATATAAATAGACGGTGCGTCACCATCACTGATCACAACATCGGGGTTTAGTTTTTTTAAGATTTTATAATCGCTTTTCAGACGACGAATAAAAATTGAAAATGCGCCATTACCTGGCATGACACTCGGAATAGCGTTTACTTTTTCATTACCAAATTGGTCAATTGCCATTGCACCCGCAAACAAATGAATGTCAAAATTTGCTTTTTTAAGGATTGGCAGCACTGAATATGTACGAGCAGCATGGCCACGACCACGACCGTGAACGAAATAAGCAATGTTCATTGTTTTATCAATGCTTGCAATGTATGGCTATACTGATCACACATTTTTTGCCAAGACAATGAAGTAGATTGTAAATTTTCCTGAAATTGTTTTGCGAGATTTTCACGTTGCGCTGGATCATCCAATAGTGAATTAACCGTATTGATCCAAGCATTTACATCACCTGATTCAAGCATCAATCCATTTTGGTGATCTTGAATCGCAGATGGTATTCCATCTGCATTGGATGCAAGGCATAACAATCCTGTGGAAACTGCTTCTAAAGCCACTAATCCAAATCCTTCATAATCACCAGATACAACTATATTGGGCATAACAAACATTGCTGCTTTTTGCCGAAGAGCATCAAGCTCATCTTGTGGTAATTTACCGAGAAATCGGATACGTCCTTTTAATTTATTAGAGTTAATTATCTTATCTAATTCGTATTCATCCAAACTCAATCCAATAGACAAACACAATTGATTAAATAATGATTCTGGCAAACATTTATCTAAAAAACGGATTAATTTGGGATGCTTTTCCCTTGGCCCCACTATGACTAATTCCGCATCATGCTTCAAATACGGTAAAACATTTTTTGCAAACCAAGAAAATCCTTTACGTTTTATCGGTCGACCTATCGCTAATAAAATCGGATTTGATTTTTCAGTTTCCATTTTTGATGATGCAACACCACTATCCGATTTTAAAACAATTGGATCAAACCCATTTAAAATACACACTGTTTTATCTTCTGGAATACCACGCTTAACACATTCTTGTTTTGTCTCGTGACTGACAGTAACAATGCAATCATATTTTGAGAGAATGTGTTTTACCCACAATTGGTAAAAATAATTCGGGAACACCACATCAAGACCATGAATCGTTACGGCCATTTTCACTGGTAATAAAAAGCAAATTGGACTTATTATCAAAGCCATTAATCCATCGTTTGCATGGATAACGGATATATTGCGATCTTTAAGGAAGCGAAAAATAATGCGTGGAATAATTGAGAGGAAAAATAGTAATTTAGGATATTTATCCGAATAAATGAGACTTTCCACAACCATTTCACGTGATAAACCATTAATAAGTTCATAGCTTTGTTTTTGCATACCACCAATTGAAGGTGGGTATTTATGCGTGACAGCAAGTATTTTCATTGTGTATAGTTAGCATCTTTTTTAAATAACAGATTAAAAAATATGAAAAAAATAAAAGTCGCTTTTTTTATTGATGTTCTTCGAGAGCATTTCGACGGTGTCAGCAATACCATGCACCAACTCATTAAACGCATTCCAAAAGATCGAATTGAACCGATTTTTATCACGCCAATGGTACCAGACAAGGACATTGGATTCCCTGTGTATGAATGTCCTTACATCCAAATTCCTGTCAACAAAGGATACCGGATGGCTCTTCCTAAGCGAATGAAAAACTTAGCGCAAATATTGGATGATTTTGAACCGGACATCGTCCATTGGAGCTCCCCTTCTCTATTGGGTGCTTATGCTATTAAATATGCCAAAAAGCGTGATTTACCCATTTCCACCATATATCACACGCACTTTCCAACTTACGCCGACTATTATTTAGGCTTTATACCCAAGCTTGAAAAATTAACATCCCCGATTGCAAAACAAATGATGAAGGGCTACAAAAATAGCTCGGTTATATCCGCTCCAACCAAAACCATGCGTTCATATCTTTTGAAAATGGGGATACCGGAGGATCAAGTTAAAATCTGGGGACGTGGTGTTGAGCTTGATCGCTTTTCACCCAACTTTCGTGACATTCGTTTTTTCGATAAATATAGAGCATGCAATACGAAAAAATTACTCTTTGTTAGTCGCCTTGTAAAAGAAAAAGAAACCAACACACTAATTCGTTTACATCATTTGCTAAAAGAAAATCGCCCGGATTTAAGCTTAGTCATTACCGGGGATGGTCCAGATCGAAGACGAATGGAAAAAAATATGCCCAACGCTATTTTCACGGGAAAACTAACCGGTATCGACTTAGCAACAGCATATGCATCGGCAGATGTATTTGTTTTCCCATCCATTACCGAAACATTTGGTAACGTGGTATTAGAAGCCATGGCCTCAGGATTGCCGGTTGTTGCTGCAGATGCCGGTGGCCCTTCAGATATTATTCAACATGAGAAAACCGGACTACTCATAAAACCAAAAGACGAAAATGCATTTTATAATGCCGTTGCTACGTTGATTGATGATAAAAATAAAACGTTACGCATCCAATCTGCTGCACATCGTTATGCGGTCAATCAAGACTGGGAACAATTAAGTGAGGTATTGTTTAAACGACTAGAAGATTTGGCCAGCAGCGCCGGCGAAGCAGAATCACTCGTTTTCGCATCCACTTGAAAATTTCATTACTGTGTTTTGAAAATGAAAATAATTAAAATACTATTTCTTTATTTCTTAACTTACTCAACTGTCATTGCTGATGATACGGCAGAAGCAGTTGCCGCAATTCTGAATGTTACAACACAGAAATACATTGACAGCGTTCAAGTACAATTTGGCACTGGCGCCGCTGTGATGAAACAAGACTTTTCTCCTGAAATCAATGCAGGTATGAAGTACCACTTCCTCAAAGATTATCACCTGGGCGTTTCCCTATACATTCCAGTACATGAAAACAATAACGATTTAAATATCTATGGCGGTGTAAACATGGGGCTTAAAAACTTTAGCCCACGACTCGGACAACATTATCTCAATCTATTAATCGGTGCAGGTAATTTATATGATGATGACGGCCTGGTTATTGAACCTTCCATAACCTTTGCGATTAAAGAAAGTTCACCTTTGAAGTTTTTTTGGATCTTGCAAAGTTTTGGTATAAACACATCCTTGTCCTATCGCCATTTTGTCGTTAATAAAAAACCATTCGAATTCCATAATGCAAACGCAATTAAATTTAACATAAATTTATTTATGCGGAATAGAAAACGCTCACATTATTAAATATTTTTTCAATACACGCCTCGATGGTTAAAACAAAGTCAATCACTTGCTTTAGTATCTCTTCGTTATAGTTTCAATATTGGATAACTAAAATTTTGTTTTCCCAAGTAAATTTTGTGTCTTCATGGGAACTATGGAATATAAGAATTGACTAATGCTATAGGTGGCTGATTCCATCAAACCGATTTAAAGTTTAAAGGAGTGTGGCGAATGAACAGACAGAGCAAACGGCAAGCAATTGTGAAAGCAAAAAGTATTGATAGTAGTGAATCAAAAGAACCAATTATGTGGTTACTTGGCTCAGTTCCCCTATTTATATTTGCATTAATCAGTTACAAGCTAATGTTACAAATGTTTTAAACGCTACGCCAATTAGTAAAATTAAAAGGGAGCAATGCTCCCTTTTTTATCTTGATTAAGCCAATTTATTCTATCTCGAAAAATCAACCTTCAATTATTTTCATTTCATTAAACCTTAAACCAAGTTAAATTTTTCCATAAAAAATATGGCCAATCGAATTTTTCGATATTGAATTCAAACATTTCAATAACGATTCATCTAACATTCTGATTAAGTTCATCTAATATTAAATATAGAACACGTAACAACGCATTACCGATTACCAAACGCTTTAAGACAAAAATGCAAACCTATTTTTTCGATTAATCAAATTAAATTTGTTTGCCCGATTCATGACAAAAAAAACAATATAACTGCGTAGGAGTAACAAAGTAATGATACGTCAATTTTTATTGCACATGGTTTTTGTCTGTGGTTTTCTCATAGTAATAAATTCAATATCTAGTCCTTCATCTATCACTGCAAAGGAGAGCAAAAACATTGCTACCGCCAGTTATCCTAACACCGAAAACATTTCAGATTTTATCGACCATTGCAGCAGTATTAAAACTATTATTACGGAGCTGATTCAATCAAGTCCACTTTTACAATTAAAAACATCGCAAAAAATTGTATTAAACAATGACAGAACAATGGCAATTACATTAACTCCCAATGCTTCAAACCACCTAAATAAAACAATGAAAAGTAATCTGGATTTGGATAAGCAAATGGGTGTAAAAAATCAATTAGCACTACTAGTAATATCGTGCTTAAACGAAACAAATGGACAAATAAAATACTTCCCCTAGTTCTAATTGAAATTATACAAAGACAAGTTGGACAGCAAATTATTCTTGCCATAGTTTCTGTTCAACTAATCTTTAAAATAATTAATACATAATATTATTAAGTTCTCAATCACTGACCAATTTCCAATTTTTTCTTATCTCCCTTGATGAATTTGACATTCTATGTTTCCATTTAACTAGAATCCTGTTTTTCATGCATAACTGGGTATTAAATCGATCCAGTCTTCTGAAGGGTTATAATTTGTAAGGAAATAAATTATTACCATCGAAATAATAAATTTCCGCATATCTGCTTATATTTAAAAAGCCAATTGGCTGCCCACGTTAATTGCTTTATCAAAGGATAAACTGATTATTTTCATATTCAAAACCAGTTACATCAAAATTTCACTTTCATAATTCAATAATGAAAATGAGAAAATAAATAAATTAAGAGGCTTCAATAAAATTAACAAAAAATAGGGGATAACAAATGGAAATAACCAGTGCATGGTCAATTACAAAAGACACTAAAGAAGCTGTTAATACTGCATTTAGAGAGATCAAAAATAAATCACTACACGAACCTAACCTAATTTTTCTATACTGTTCTGTCGAATACGATGTAAAAACCATATTGAAAGAAATTAACGCCCTTGCACCCAACGTATCTATTCAAGGTGGAACATCTTGCCTAGGCGTCATGACAGAGTCAGGCTTTCACAGCAAAGATGGATTGGGATTAGGCCTTTTAGGAATACATGATCCTGACGGACATTATGGTGTTGGAGCAGAAAAAATTTCTGGAGATGCTAAACTAGCAGCAAAACAGGCTATTAATATTGCCCTCGAAAAATGTGATTGCCCTGGTCAAGTACCGTCAATGGTGTGGGTAACTGCGGCACCCGGTAATGAAGAAGATGTGATTTTAGGTATTCAAGAAGTCATTGGAGAAAATGTTCCAATAACCGGTGGCTCATCTGCTGACAATACGGTTTCAGGAAAATGGTTACAAATTGCGGATCAAGAATTATTTAACAATGCTGTCGTCCTGACTGTTATGTTTCCTTCCACCAATGTCATATCAGCTTTTCACAGTGGATATGAGCCAACTGAAAAGTTTGGCATTGTAACCAAATCAAATGGCAGAATCGTATCAGAAATTGATAACAAACCAGCAGCACAAGTTTACAATGACTGGTCAAACAATTTAATTGGAGATTTTATCCACAAAGATGGAAATATTCTTTCCATAACATCTTTGCATCCATTAGGAAGAATTGTCGGTACGGTTAACAGCGTGCCTTATTATCAACTCGCTCACCCTGATAGTGTCACCAGTGATGGTTCAATTAGTTTATTTGCTAATATTGAAGAAGGGGAAAAACTCGTATACATGTCGGGGACAAAGGACGGTTTAGTAAATCGAGCAGGGCGGGTAGCGCAAGCTTCGTTAACAGTGCATTCCACTCACCCAAATCAAATCAGCGGTGCAATTGTTGTTTATTGTGCCGGCTGCATGTTAACGGTTCAAGACCGCATGGAAGACGTTGTTTCTGGATTAAAAACGGCACTCAATAACAAACCGTTTTTGGGTATCTTCACTTTTGGTGAGCAAGGTTGTTTTGTCGGTGGTGAAAATCGCCATGGAAATTTAATGATTTCTGTCATGACTTTCACACAATGATACTAATATGACTGAATCTGAAAGGCAATTAGAAGCGTTAATTGATTTAGAGCGCGCCCGTACGCTAGAGCATGAATTACGTATTGAGTCTGAGGCATTGCTCTCTGGCCTAAACACGTTATCGAAAGCAGAAAACCCTCAGCAAATGTTAAGTGAATTAATTGAGGTGCTGCGTTCAGTCTTCGAATTTGAAAACGCATTTATTTTAAGTGGTATCCCTGGCAATACTCTAGACGTAATCGCATCTACCGATGAGTCATTTATTGATACTCACTGGACCCCAGGAAAATTCTTCCAACGCGTGATAAAAGGTGAACCAATTGCAGCATTTAACATTCTGGAAATTAACGAGTGGAATATTTTATCTACGGAAATGACAAAATTTGCAAAATCCGCCTTACATGTCCCTTTAAGCCAACATCAACAAGTCGCCATTTTAATCTGCATCCATTCAAAACCCCATTTTTTTGGACCGAAGCATGTCAAAATTGCAAAGCGTTTTGCACCACTGACAACTCAAGCTTTTATAAATATCAATCTAAAACGGTCAGTCGCAGAAAGAGACCGACTATTTACATTGTCTTTAGATATGATGGGAATCACAACCTTTGATGGCATATTTATCCAACTTAACTCCGCTTGGGAAAAGTGTTTAGGATACAGCGAATCTGAACTATGCGAAAAAGCCATTACCAAATTTGTCGTTTTTGAAGATCGTCGAATTATATTAAAGGCTTTTCGAGATCTCACTTTGGGTATTGAAAACGAAGTATTCGAAATTCGCTGCTTAACAAAAAGTGGCGAATTAAAATGGTTACTTTGCAGTGCTGGCATCTGCAAAACACAGCGCTTGTGTTACGTTGTGGCAAGAGATATTACCAACCAGAAAATGATACAAAACAAATTAGCTTATGAAGCTGAACATGACTCTTTAACCGGTTTAGTGAATCGAAAATCTGTCATGAAAAAGCTCACTCAAGCACTGAAAAATTTCAAATCCAATAATAAGCAACATTTTGCAGTCCTCTTTTTAGATTTGGATCGCTTCAAAATCGTCAACGACAGTTTGGGTCATTTGATTGGAGATGAATTATTGAAAGAAATCGCATCTAGACTCAATGATACCGTAGGTTTAAATAACACTGTTGCTAGATTAGGGGGTGATGAATTTCTTATATTACTGGAAAATATTGATAAACTCACAGATGCGCTTGAAATCGCGAGCCGAGTTCAGCAAATGTTAAAAACACCAATACGGCTGAGTGGCTACAATATTGTAAGTACAGCCAGTATTGGCATTACTAGCTCTGCACTGAATTACGATGTTGCAGCAGATGCGCTACGTGATGCTGATATAGCTATGTATTTATCTAAATCTCAAGGTGGCGCTTCCTATTCAGTTTTTGATCAGGACATGCATACCAAGGCAATTATCAAATTGCAATTTGAAACAGACTTACATAGCGCAATATCAAATAATCAATTAAAACTATACTATCAACCAATTTTCAACCTTAGGACCGGCGAAATTAGTGGATTTGAAGCCCTACTCCGCTGGCAACACCCAAGTAAAGGTTTGTTGAGTGCAGAGCATTTCATACCAATTGCTGAAGAGAGTGATTTAATTAGCGATATGGGACAGTGGGCATTAGAGCAATGCTGTAAAGATTTAAAAAAATGGGAAAAGAGCCATAATCTTAGCGACACCATGTACATCAGCATCAATTTATCATCGAAACAATTTTGGCAAAAAGAATTATTATCAAACATAAAGCAAATAGTTAATAAATATAAATTGAGTCCATCTTGTCTCAAATTTGAAATCACCGAAAGTCTATTTATGGATGATTCAACGGATTCAATTCGAATATTAGAATCCATAAAAAACTATGGTATCAGCCTTTTCGTAGATGATTTTGGAACAGGTTATTCATCCCTAAGTTATTTACAGCGATTTCCATTTGACGTTTTAAAAATTGACAAATCTTTTGTTAATCAAATGGAAACTGACAGGGCAAGTCTCGACCTAGTTCGAACGATAATTTTGTTAGCCAGAAGTCTTGATTTGCAAGTCATTGCAGAAGGAATTGAATCAATAGAACAACGTGATCTGTTAATTGAACTAGATTGTCACTATGGTCAAGGGTATATATTAGGTACCCCACTATGCAGTGAAGAAGTATTAATGTCTTTATCTTCAAATCAATTGGAAATAGAAGTCAACACTAGTGATGTGCATTAATCAGAACACGAATAAAGACGATACCAGATAAGCTTCTGTAAGGTGCGTCCTCCCTGAAATAGTTATTCCACTCCAAAAGCGAAGGCAATCTAGCCCTGCACATAATTCCACCTATTTAATTGTAAAAATTTGTCAAATATCCTTGTTTACTATTGGATTTGGCTTCCTTCTCTTGTATCTTCTCCGACATAGATTGCGCCAATTAGATTATTTTATGATCATATGGTTTCCGCAACATAAATCCAAATGGGGATAATTTAAGCTTCCATAGAGAAATATTTTAATTATTTATAAATAGAAAAGAGGAAAACTTGATGAAAGAATTGAAATTTGCTGTTGCAACAGCACTAATGACAGCCTCCGTGTCGACTCTGGCTGTAGAGGGCCCAGGGGGTAAATGGTTGGGAGAGGCGGAATTGGGTGTTATTTATACCCATGGAAACACCAAAACAGAAACCTATAACGGAAAGTTGGGATTTAGCCATGAAAAAGGTAGCTTGAAACATGCTATCAATTTAGAAGCGTTGCGTGCTGAGAGCGATGGTACTAAGTCTGCCGAAAAATATTTTGCAAAAGGTAAATCAGATTATAAATTTACAGCAAAGGATTATGCCTTTGGATCTGCGGAATATGAAAATGATAAATTCAGTGGTTATGAACGTAGAACAACAGAGGTTCTCGGTTATGGTCGTAATCTTATTTCAAATGATACAACTAAACTTGATATTGAAGCTGGTCCTGGTGCGCGTCAAAGCAAATTGGACAACGGCGATTCCGAAAATGAATGGATGATTCGAGCACTAGGGAAACTGGAGTGGAAAATTTCAAAAACTGCAACTTTTACAGAAACTGTCACTGCGGACTTTGCCGAAGAAGCGAAAATTTATAAATCAGTTTCTGCCTTATCAGCTCAAGTCATCGGTGCGCTTGCTATGAAGGTGTCCTACACTATCAAACACGTTTCAGATGTTCCTGTCGGAATTGATAAAACAGATGGTGAAGCGGCTCTCACATTGGTATATAAGTTCTAACAACCTTTAGCAGTACCTCCACTGCGTCGCGACATGTTCGAAGCATGTCGCGATTTTTCATACTTTTGGCAAATGAATCGTAAAACAAGAACCATTGTTGACTTTACTATTTACATGAATAGTTCCATGATGTGCTTCAATAACAAGTTTTACAAACGTTAGCCCAAGTCCTGTTCCCGTTTCTTTAATGGATTCCTGACTTGTTAAACGACGGAAACGATCAAATAGTTGGGGAATTTTTTCTTGTGCAATCCCGATACCCTGGTCTATGACACAACATTGATATTGATTATTTTTTCGTGATAGCTCAACGGTAATATTTGTGTCGCTTGGACTATATTTAATAGCATTATTTAACAAATTAACAATCGCTCGCTCAAGTAATGCTGCATCACCTCGTAACATAGCAACATCTACATTATTTTCGAATTTAATTTGAATGTTTTTTCCCATTGCCAATTCCCATAATTGGTCAATTGCATAAATCAATACATCCACAAAATTAATAATCTCAAAATAAGATTCATCGATATTCTCGGCACGGGATAATTGCGTAAATTGTTCTATCAAATTCATAGTTTGATTAACATACGCACTCAATCGATTCATCGTTTCCAGCGAAATCTTTTTTTGGTTTTGCTTGCTTATTTCTATTAATGCCAATGCCGAATTAAGTGGCGCACGTGAATCGTGAGAAAGAAAATTCACATATTCGGCTTGTTTATGTTCAAGCTCTTTTATTTGAGAAATATCTGAAAAATTTATGATTATGCCCTGTATTCCACTTTGTTCATCAACAAAAGGAGAAAGATAACCTAACCATTCCTTTTTATCTGTCATTTTAAACTGAACCGATACAATTTCATTATTGGTAATAATTCTTACAATCAAATTTTCCCAAGTTTCATTTTCTGCCATATCACAATGCAATAGTAAATTTGGCAGCAATTCACCATCCAAATTTTCATTATTAAACATATTGCTAGCTTGTCGATTAAAAAAAAGAATATTACCTAGCGGTGACGCAATGATGATAGCATCCGCCATTTGATTTAAACTTTCAGACACAAACTGACGCATAATACGAATTCTAGTGGAAGCACTTTGAACCTGTTGTATTTGACTTTCAATTAATTCAAAACTCCCAGAAGGTGTTATTTTTACATCCTCATAAAGCTGATTCACAAGCAAATCTAATAGTTTACGATGTTGTAACGATAGATTTTTCAAATTTGAAAACTTCAATCCGATAAGTAACTCATGGTTGTATTTATTGCAATTTATCCAAAAAATACTGCCTTCTTCCCGACATGCTTTTGTTGCAGAAAATTTTGGAAGAGTAACATCTTGGACATTTACCGATTTGAGACATTTTCCATTAGAATCATACATGCACCAGCCATCACAACTCAGTAGAGTACAATACGATTTTATTACGGATACTATATCTAAACTGGATTGATCTGATAACAATCCAGGTTCTTTGTTTAACTCGATCAATTGGGCGTCAAAATATTTTTTTGCGGCTTCAAGACGACGCCAACTCCATATTGGATAGCTTAGTGATAATGCGATTACGGCTGACAATGGTGGAAACCAGAGGGATAAATAATTTAGCAAAATAAAGCTAATGAATAATGTCAGCCCAATTAAAGCGCCAGAAATAATAAGTGCTAATCTTGGTGAAACGAGTGAAAAAATCAGGACGGGTAACAGTACAATTATGATAGACAAAACTATTCGTGTACGTGGTTTTAGGGGTGTTATATTATGATTATCACTCAATGCCGCATAAATGTTTGCGTTAATCTCCACGCCAGACATTGGATGAGATAACCCAGACACGGGAGTTGGAAGTGTATCACCCAATCCTGTTGCAGTAACTCCGACAAAAACAGTTTTTTTGTGAAATGCATTAGAAGAAAAATTGCCAGCGATGACATCTTTAAACGAAATACTGTTGAAATGGCCTGGTGGTCCGCGAAATGGAATTAAGCGATGAAGATCCCGATACCACAAATAGGGTGACTTTGATTCAATGTTTGACTCTAGATTAAATGAAGTTAACGTTGGTGATTCTAATTGTAATGCTTTAAGCGATATATGGGGCCAATGAGGATCACCCAAGCCTTCATATAAGTAAGTACTGCGAGCAATTCCATCAACATCAAGTTCAATGTGTACATGTCCCAAATGCGCGCCTGCATCAATGAATTTACCTAGGGGTAAGGTTTCTTTTAATTGACCACCTGGTTTAACTTGTTCTAACAAGACGGGTAAAACCACATTTTTTGCCGATCGAATTGCCGTTGCAAAATAATCGTCACCTGCTGGATCTAGTTTACTTTTTTCTGAAAAAATAATATCAAAAATTATTGTTTCAGCACCAGACTTCTGAAGTATATTGAGAAGTCTAGCGTGAATCTCTCTTGACCAGGGCCATTGGCCAATTTCAGCTAAACTTGACTCGTCAATTGTGACAAGAACAACTTGACTAGGCGCTGGCTTAGTCCATTGCCTCATTTGTAAATCATAAAAATGCTGATCCCAACGCCAGAGCCAATCTGACAGCACTAGAAATATGCTAACGCTAAGCAAAATTATTGCAAATTTTATTTGCTCGGAAAAGGAATATTTTTTTTTCATGGATAGTACATATCAACTAACCCATTCATACGTTGCTACACTTACTATTTTTTATTCAGAAATCTCAAACTCAGTTATTTCACCAAACTCACCAACAATATTATTTTCATACACATTGGCAACACGCCAATAATATTTTCCAGACGACAGCCTCTCAGCATGGGAGTAATGCATTTGGTGACCATAAACTTCGATAATAGTAGAGGAAAAATCTTCGGTGAGGGAAACTTGTAATAAATATTCGTTAACGTCTGCATCGCCTAACCATTGAAAATTAACAAGCGCTTTCTCCAATCGGCTCTTATTTTTAGGGAAAATCGACTTAGGTGTCGGTAGCGCATTCAAAACCACAAATTCATGATCGGAGTTTTTCCCCTCCAATTCCATATCACTTATACCGCGAATTCGAATAATATACTTTCCTGGATTAATCCACTGCCAGGAAGTCTTTGTCTCTTTATTTTGGATATCCAAATGCAGCGTTTTAAATTTTGACGTTGACGCAACCTGAATGCGATATTTTATTGCATTTTTCACCTTGTGCCAGTCAAACAAGACTGGATTCGTAAAATATTTTTTTGCGAAATTTGTAAATTGCGGCGCTTCTAACAAGACAACTGGCTTGACCGGCGGTTTACCTTTGACTGACACCACCCCAAAACCGGAAGGTACTATTTGCGTCACACCCGCATTTTCGACACTGATCTCACCTTTAATCACTTCACCATGCATCGTGGCGGTTTTTTCATTCATGCTAACGCGAAATTGAGTTCCACGAACGGAAGCCACTGCTGCAGGTGTATGAATTTCAAATCGTGATTTTTCATTTTTAAAGGGAATAACATTTGTTTCGACTCTGCCACGAGGCAAACTAACACTGGTATCTACCATGCCTTTTCCTTCATGAATAGTCAGTTTGTCTAAACGCAACTCCGAATTTTGACTTATTAACATCGTTGAACCATCTGCAAACGATAAACTTAATGATGATTCTGAAAATATTTTAATTGTCGTGCCGAGAGATAGTTTTTTACCCGCAGTTACAATTTTGGCCTGTTTTTGGTTTGGCAAAAAATAATGAACTTGTCCTGATACGAATTGAACCTCAACAGGTTGAGGTGGAATTTTCAACCATGCAACTGGCACAAAGATCCGCTCTCCTGGTTTTAACTTTAATGTATCTGCAACGTTATTATATTGTTTTAATTTAGGCCAATAATTCGTTCCCAACAAATAGTTTTCACTGATACTCCACAAAGTGTCCCCAGGCCTGACGGTATAAACCCAATCTTCATTTTCTGCAAACGATATAGAAAAATGCATTAGAAAAAATAAACCAAGAAAACCAGTCGCCAGTCTCCTCACACGAATTAGAAAGTCGTTTAAATGTAATTTAAGATTCATTATCTGCCAATCTTTCCAAGCGATACCCATGTCGATATATTGTACTTAAGCGCCATCCATTATTCGGCCTTAAGGATAATTTTTGTCTCAGTATGCTGATATGTGTGTCCACAGTTCGCGTATTTAAATCGGCACGTTGCCCCCAAACACTCTCTAAAATATGGCCGCGACTTAATACCTTCCCATGATTTCTAAATAAAAAATGCAGTAATTCAAATTCTTTTGCGGTAACGTTAATTGCCTGATCATTTAGGTAAATCAAACTCTTACTAGGCACGATTGTATAGGGAGAAAAAGTTAATTTATCTTGCTTGGTGTTACTTTCAAGATTCGAACGGCGTAACACAGCATTTAAACGAGCAAAAAATTCTGAGCGTCTCACTGGTTTAATAAGATAATCATCTGCACCTGCTTCCAAGGCGGAAACAATGTCAGCTTCACTATCGCGATTTGTTGTAAACACAACGGGAGTGGTTAAGTTTAAATTTTCCCTTACAAATTTTACCACCTCGATCCCTGAGAACGAGGGTAATTCCCAATCCAAAATCATTAAATCAAAACTTTCCGTCTTAGCAGTTTTCATCAATTCTGGGCTGTCAAAAAAAGCATAGCAATGATACCCAACCTCATTTAACCAGCTTTTGAGCAAATCGGATTGAGCTTCGTCATCTTCCAGCAAAGCTACACGTGCTTTATATTTGTCCATCGTTCAATCCTGACATTTCATAAGTCGGATAAAATTCAACTTGGAAAATTTAATAACATCTTAAACCTAAAAACCGCAGTTGACCGCTCGAAATGAGGATAACTAATGGAAACACAAATAATTTTTTCACAAATAGAGATCACCCATTTGGTTGTTCAGCGCTACACGACAGATTGCACAGATTTCAAGGCACATGACTGCGTTACAACTCCTTGGAATAGAATGACTATTCCGCGCACCCGCAAGGGGCAGGCCGTGACTGTAAAGTCGCTAAAGCTGACAACAGTCACGCTCTCGCTGCGCCTTGTCCTGCACCTTGAAATCTGCACACTCTGCCGTGTTCAACTGCGGCTTCTAGGTTGAACAATATACAGCGCAAAAAATGTTAATTGATTTAAATTGGAAAACATTCCAATTGGGAATGTTTAGCAGGAATGATTACAGCATTGATTTTATAATAATGAAAGGATTTGTTGTGAATTTGTACGATTCTAGTACGCTTTATTTAGTTTAAGGATTTTAATTTTCTATCCATCAAAAATGTTGCAAATGGAACCATAGAAGATAATACGACGAGAATGAAGAATTTTTCTGACCAATCTTTTTGTTGGCAAACAAATGAAGATAGAGCGACAAATACGATAAATAAAATTCCATGCGTCATGCCAACAACTGGAACAACTTCAGTGTTACCGAAATAGTATTTTAAAGGCATGGCAATAAAGAGCAAAATTAATAGAGAAACTCCTTCAACTATTGCAGCCAACCGCAAAACATTAATTAAATTTGTCACGAGAAATCCACGCTTATTTTTTAAGATTATCAAAAAAAGTAAATACTCAAATTCAACTCTATTTACTAGATACTTCATACAATACAAACTGTTACGTCACGCATTGTATCGAATGAGGAACCATTTTACCAGTGTATGTATAAAAAACAAGCTCAGATTAAGCAAGGGGAAAGACTATTTTATAAGCACGATTGATGTGAGTAAATGACATACTTTGCTTGTACGAAGTTTAAGTGCAGTTGATAGATTCTGGAGCAAATATATTAAGGGCATCTCCGAAAATATTTATAGCGTGCTAACCGTGTTAAAACCAAACTCGAAATGCTCATTTACTCGAGTAAACTGCGCTTTTTCGTTTGGTTTTGCCTTGTCATCATCACTCTAAATTAATTTTCGGAGATGCCCTTAATTAAAAAATTCAGCCAACTGATCGTGTAACAAGTGGGATTCCAGCAACTTGCCATCTTTTAACATAATAACGCGATCGGCTTGATCAAAATAAGTTTCATCATGTGTTATGACAAAAACAGTTTTTCCTCGTTTCTTTAACTCTGGAATGAGTTTGGTATAAAACACTTTTTTGTAATAAGGATCTAATCCAGCAGCCCATTCATCAAACAAATAAAATGGCTTATCATCTAGATAGGAAATTAACAGAGCTAAGCGTTTTCGTTGCCCCGTAGATAACAACGTTGTTGATAACTTTTGATTTTCTATTGTTACTTTTTTTTCTAACTCCAATAATGATAAATATTTTTCTGCTTTTTTCTCGATCTCTGACTCATCAATGTGGTTCAACATTTCAAATAAATAATAATCTGCAAAAATGGCGTTAAATTGATTTCGAAAATCTTGCACATTTTTATCATTGATTTCTGTCCCAAACGATAGCACTTTTCCTGATTCTGGCGGATAAAGTCCACATAAAATTTTAGCTAACGTACTCTTTCCGCTACCGTTTCCACCGATGAGGTAAACAACTTCCCCTTGGGATATATCTAACGATATGGGCCCTAATTTAAAAAACTTTTCCTCATCAGAATGATAGTAATCATAGGTTATTTGATCTAACGATACATGCGGTAATTCGTTAGAAACCGGTACCACGCTACGCCTTTCAATATCATCATTACTATTCATATCTAATCCAGCTGCTTCAATTTGTTCAAGTGCAATATTGATGCGACGGAGCTGAGGTAAATAACCTGTAATTTTTGATAAGGGTGCTATGGTGAACAAGGTAACTGTTAAAAATTGAACCAAAACAGAGTAATCAGTAATTTTAAACTCTTTAATGATTATTAGTATTGCCCCAATCCCAAACAATAAAATCACTTCACCCCATCGAGAAAATGCTTCTACTATGGTTTGACCAATCACATTTTGTTTTTTTTGCTCTTCACAAACTGGCTCAATGATATCGTCTGTATAGCTACGTCTTAATTTTCGATTTAATGTTAATTCCTTCAACCCATAAATTAAACCTTCAAAATACCCAAAAAGTACATTTTGATGATTTCGAGCAATTCTCAACCTTTCATCATATGCATTCAACGGTAAACGATAAACTAAAAAGGCGACTAGGAATACAAACATAAAAAGTAAAAATAATTGCCAAGCAATAAATGCCATATAAATAAAACAACCACTCACAGTGGCAATACCGGTAATTAAAGTAGGAAGACGATTAACTAAAGTAGAAATTGTGCCGATATCATCGGTTAAAATAGTGAAAAGACGTTTTTTTTGATGTTCTAATTTATGAAATGAGGCATGTAATATTTTTTTACTTAGTGTCATGCGCATATCTTTAACAACCATTTGGCTAAGATAAGTGATCATGTACGCGCTCAACACACTCGTTACAACATATATCAGTAACAATACTAAAAACTGCCAAATCAACTGATTTGCATTTGCCATTTCAGTATTAATACCTTTATTGATCAGGTAAATAATACCAGCCAAAGATGCACCAGACAAAACGCCAGACGTTGTAGCAATAATAAAACGCCAAAGAGAGGACTGCACAAATAGTAGAATGATTTTCATTTTCTTGATAATTTATTGATTATTAGCTGTAAATTAATTGAAGGGATAATAACACATTTTGACTTTCTTTTGCGGAAAATCGCTCGAACACAACTAATCTATTAATCGATAATTATTCAATAAATAACATCAATGCTTAATCCTGATAATTAAAATTATGATGCTATTTAAAATAAGAAAACAATAACTGGAACAGTTAAGAACTATTAATGGGTAACTCAAAATAAAACGTTGTTCCCATATTTGCTTTTGTATAAAACCCAATAACGCCTTTATGTTTTTCAATTATCGTTTTACATATACTCAAACCTAAACCGGAACTTTCTACACGCTTACTACGTTTTGATTTATGCACTGCAAATTTTTCAAAGAGCAACTTTTGATTTTCTTCTGGAATTCCCGGACCATGATCTTTTACACTAACTCGAACCCTATCCTCTAAAGATTCAATAATGATTTCAACAGATTTATTATTACCGCCATATTTTGCCGCATTAGACATTAAATTCGTCAGCACTTGTTCAATTCGATTGGGATCCGCTTTTATTCGAGTTTGCCTTTGTTCAGATTTAATTTCAAAATTAACACCGAATTTTTCTCCGTAAATTTTAATATCTTCGGTAACTTTTTTAACTAATTCAAATACACCCACTTCTTTGTACTCAAGACGATAATTTTCTGAATCTATTTCTTGTAAATCCAAAAAATCATTCACTAAGTGGCAAAGCTTTTGTGCATTGTGAGTCGCCATTTTAACTAAATCATTACACTCTTCATTACTTTTTTCTAAACTATCTGTTTTAGTTTCTTGTTTTATCATTGAGTATAACTCTAGAGATCCTGTAATTGCGGTAATTGGCGTTCTGAATTCGTGGGCAATCACGCCCAACATCGCATCCTTTTTAGTCTCCATATCTTGCGCATTTACTTCTTCTATTCTTAAGCGCCATACCAGAAAAATACTGCAAAACGTAAAAATGAAATACATATAAATTAATTCAATAATTTTTTCCTTGCGTACAATTTGATAACTTTCTGGATCTGTAATACCAATAATTTCCCAGTTATTTTCAATGCCCTTTTTATGAACTTGTGAAATAGACTGAGAGTTTTTATCAATCATCAAGTCTTGAAAAAACTCACGACTAATCGGTCTTGATGAAAGTATTTTTTGATGATCATAACGATCCGTTAAAATAAGATAGTGCTCAAATATTTGATTGGTTGATAACATTTTTTCAAACGTATCACTATTATATCGCAACACCAATGAAACATTGTTAAATGGAAAATACAAATCAACATAAAGAGTACCATCTTGTTTAATTAGAACCGCGCCAAAATTACTATTTTTGTCATGTACATATTTTATTTTTTGCATACTTGGAGAGGTTCGAAAGACAATGTTGTTGCCTTTCCTTATGTAGAGCATGCTTGCTTCTTTAAAATAGGTTTTAAATTTTTCAGTTAGTCGGTTGACTGTGACACTGTTTTTTACTTGAGGTAATACGGAGATTAGTTTTTCATTTTCTGAGGAATACAACTCCAACAATTGTTTTTTCTCATTTAAAAAATTCTGCAATTGTTCTGATAAGCGCTGCATAGACACTTGTGTCGCCTTGTGTTGAATGTTTTGATAATCAAAAAGTTGATTTTTTCCCAACCAATACAATCCAACACCCACAAGGAGTGCCAATATCGCCACAGAACTTGCGTAATTTCGGTTCAATATTTTGAACAATCGTGCCACTGACAATTAACCCATTTTTTCAGATAAAGACCTGGAAATTTAACTCAAAATGCGATCAACTAAACATTGACCACATTCCAGCAATAGAGGTACACCTCTTGGCGATGTATTCGGATGATTTACCGCAAAACTTTACAAAATGCTGTATTTTAACTAGTTATTTAAAATATTGATGAGCTAACTTTCACAATGACGCTGTGCATGTGTCAACAAAATAAGAAATCAAACGACAGAACAAAGAATTAATATTTTTTTAAACTCGCTCTAAAAAAGCCTGGTAAAACCAGGCCAGAGATGTTGAATGAAAATCGTGGAGAAATTTAGAATTGATTTATGTCTATTCAATTCGCTCCTTCAGCGCTTTACCTAAATCGGCAGGGGATTTTGTCGTACTCACACCCGCTGCTTGCAGCGCTGCAAATTTTTCGTCAGCGGTACCCTTTCCACCTGAGATAATTGCACCTGCGTGCCCCATTCGCTTGCCTTTGGGCGCAGTGACACCTGCTATATAAGCAACAACAGGTTTACTTACATGACCGTTAATGTACTCAGCAGCCTCTTCCTCAGCCGTTCCACCTATTTCACCAACCATTAATATTGCTTCGGTTTGAGGATCGTTTTCAAACATTTCCAAACAATCAATGAAATTCATACCGGGAATTGGATCTCCACCAATTCCAATACAGGTACTTTGGCCATACTTTAAATCAGTGGTTTGCTTAACAGCCTCGTAGGTTAACGTACCCGATCGAGACACTACACCAATTTTACCTGGCAAATGAATTGCGCCTGGCATTATGCCTATTTTACATGCGCCGGGTGTTATTATTCCCGGACAATTCGGGCCAATTAATTTTACTTTGGCTTCATCAACTATCATTTTCACTTGAAGCATATCCATAGCTGGAACACCTTCAGTGATGCAAACAACTAATTCAATGCCAGCCTCAACTGCTTCCAAAATGGCATCTTTGCAAAAAGGTGCAGGTACATAAATTACCGAAGCCTGTGCGCCAGTTTGCTCCACAGCGGATTTAACGGTATCAAACACTGGCAAACCCAAATGCGTTTGACCACCCTTTCCAGGCGTAACACCGCCTACCATTTTAGTCCCGTATTCAAGTGCTTGTTCTGAATGAAACGTACCTTGTTTACCAGTAAATCCCTGGCAGATTACTTTTGTATCTTTGTTTACCAGTACACTCATTCTTAATTCTCCTTGATAGCCGCAACTGCTTTTTCCGCGGCTTGTTGCAAACTTTCTGCCGCTGCGATTTTTACACCGCTATTATTTAATAACTCGCGTCCTTTATCTGCATTGTTTCCTTCCAATCGAACGACAACTGGAATAGTTACACCGACATCTTTAACCGCACCAATAATCCCTTCTGCAATCATGTCGCAGCGAACGATGCCCCCAAAAATATTGACTAAAACCGCTTTTACATTTGAATCGGATAAAATAATTTTAAATGCTTCCGTCACTCGTTCTTTTGTTGCAGTCCCGCCAACATCGAGAAAATTTGCTGGATTACCACCATGCAATTTAATTAAATCCATGGTTGCCATAGCTAAGCCAGCGCCATTTACCATGCAACCAATTTCGCCATCCAAAGCAATATAATTTAAATCCCATTCCTTTGCGCGCACTTCTCGCTCATCTTCTTGTGTGGTGTCTCGCAATTTTTCAATATCGGGCAAACGGTACAACGCACTATCATCAATATTGATCTTTCCATCTAGGCATAACAAATCCCCTTGCTCTGTTACAACCAATGGATTTATTTCAATTAAACTTAAATCTTTTTCATGGAAGAGTTTCATTAAACCTGACAGAATTTTGCTAAATTGTTTAATTTGATCACCTTGCAACCCTAATCCAAAAGCCAATTGGCGACATTGAAAAGGTTGCAATCCGGATAAAGGGTGAATCGCGGTTTTAAGAATTTTTTCCGGTGTTTCCTCAGCGACTTTTTCGATATCCATACCCCCTTCTGTGGAGGCCATGACAACAATTCTACGTAACGATCGATCCATTACCGCGCCAAGATAAAGCTCTCGTTTAATATCACTTGGCATTTCAATCAGAACTTGATTTACTGGTTGACCGTTTGCATCGGTTTGAAATGTTACGAGATTCGTCCCTAACATGGATTCAACGGCGGCTATTGCATCTTTCTTAGAAGACGTGATCTTCACTCCACCCGCTTTACCGCGACCACCAGCATGAACTTGGGCTTTTACAACATAACGATCGGTTTCTAATTCATCAATTGATCTCTTCGCATCTTCCACATTGTTAACAACAACATTTTTAGGTACAGCAACACCATATTGCCTGAACAAATCCTTTGCCTGGTATTCGTGTAAATTCATAAAATTTCCTTAGTTTTTGCGTTTCTTCAATTGCATCGCGTGAATTGCTTTACCATCTACCGACAATGCGGCTTCGTGAAAAGTTTCTGACAAGGTGGGATGCGCAAACATTGTCATTGCTAGATCTTCAGATGTTGCATCAAAGTCCATCGCGATTTTCGCTTGTGCAATAATTTCAGAACTCTGAGCCCCGATCATATGCACTCCCAAAACACGATCTGTATTTTTATCGGCTAACACCTTTATGAATCCATCGGTTTGATTTATGGCACGTGCTCGACCATTTGCACTAAATGGGAATGAACCCACTTTATACTCAACGCCCGCTTCTTTTAATTCTTGTTCTGTTTTGCCAACCCAGGCAACTTCTGGCGCGCTATAAATAACTGAAGGCACCGTCTCCAAATTTAATGGCAACGGACCATGTCCCGCAATGCGTTCCGCGACAACAACGCCTTCTTCTGAGCCTTTATGCGCCAACATTGGACCTCTTACAACATCTCCAATTGCATAAATACCTGGAACATTCGTTTCGCAAAACTCATTAACTTGGATAAATCCTTTTTCGTTAACACTGATATTAGCTTGTTTGTCTAACACATTAGCGGAATTGGGCGTCCTACCGACTGCAACAATTAATTTATCAAATACGGCTTTTTGAGAACCAGATTCGGACTCATAACTTAAATGTATTTTTTTGCCTTTAATCTCACATGCAGTGATTTTCACACCCATTGAAAACAACAATCCCTGCGATTCGTATTGATTTAAGGCTTCAGTCGCGATATCAACATCTGCTGCGGGTAATAATCCCTTGCGCGTTTTAAATAAAGTAACTTGCGAACCCAAGCGTCGCCAAACGCTGCCAAGCTCTAATGCAATGATTCCTGCACCAATAATACCCAATTTTTTTGGTACTGTTTTAAACGCTAACGCACCCGTTGAATCAACAATCGATTGATGATCATAGGGAGCAATTTCCAATTCTGTGGGAGAAGAACCCGTTGCAATAATTATATTCTTTCCGACATAGGTTTCTTTTTTTCGTGCACTAATTTTGACTTCAACATTTTTATTTTCTTTTAGTAACGCTTGGCCATGAACAAAAGTCACTTTATTTGCAACAAAAAGGGCGCCAACGCCAGAGGTTAACTCTGTCACCACCTTGTCTTTACGCGCTAACATTGCTTTTAAATTTAACGAAACATCTTTAACATTAATGCCATGGACTTTATGCTCGGTTAAGGTGTGCTCATAAATCTCTGATGACTCGATTAAGGCCTTAGATGGAATACAACCCACATTCAAACACGTTCCGCCAGGAGAAGGTTGATTCTCAGCGTTTTTCCAGTCATCAATACACGCTGTTTTTAAACCTAATTGTGCACAGCGAATTGCTGCGACATATCCCGCTGGCCCAGCTCCAATTACAATTACATCAAATTCAGTTGCCATTTCTTACGCTCCCTATAAGTCCAACAGCATTCTGACTGGATCTTCTAAATTATTTTTAATGCTTACTAAAAATTGTACTGCTTCTCTACCATCAACAATTCGATGATCATAGGTCAAGGCAACATACATAACAGGTCGGATAACTACTTGGTCATTTTCAGCAACCGGTCGTTTTACAATGTTATGCATTCCTAAAATCGCACTTTGTGGTGGATTTAATATAGGCGTTGATAACATTGAACCAAAAACACCACCGTTGGTAATTGAAAATGTTCCTCCAGTAATTTCATCCATACCGAGTTTGTTTTCTTTGGCTTTTTGTCCATAATCGCGAATATTTGCCTCAACATCTGCTAATGACATGTGATCTGCATTTCGCAAAATCGGCACAACTAATCCTCTCGGCGAACTGACGGCTATTCCAATATCAAAAAAACCGTGATAGACAATATTGTCACCATCCACCGATGCATTTATTTCAGGATATTGTTTTAATGCTTCAACGGTGGCTTTTACAAAAAACGACATAAATCCCAATTTAGTATCATGTACTTTTTCAAATTGATCTTTATACTTCGTGCGCACATCCATAACCGGCTGCATGTTAATTTCATTAAATGTTGTTAACATTGCTGCGGTTTGTTGCGCATCCACCAAACGTTCTGCAATCCGTTTTCGAAGGCGAGTCATGGGTACTACTTTTTCAGGACGCAAACCGTTATCAATTACGCTTCCACCACTGCCAGCGGACATAATGTCCTCTTTAAGAACTCTACCCTTGCGACCACTACCTTTAATAGCATTAGGATCAATCCCTTGTGCAGCTGCAAGTTTTTTCGCTGCAGGATTAACTCTATTCGTACTGCTTGTGCTTGTTGGTGTGACTTGTTGCTCAACTATGGGTGTTGATTCTACGGATTCAATTGGTTTACTTTCAGGACTTGGCGTAGTAACTTTCGCATTTTCGTCAATGGTCGCAATCAGTTGTTGTGATAATACTGTTGTTCCCTCTGGCTGTAATATTTCTGTTAAAACACCTGCACAGGGCGCTGGGACTTCGAACACAACTTTATCTGTTTCAATATCGGCTATCACATCATCTAGTGAAATTGGATCACCCACTTTTTTGTGCCACGCGACGATAGTACCATCGGCTACCGATTCTGGAAAACTCGGGACTTTTACTTCCGTAGTCATATTAAATTCCTTTTTTATTCCACGTCAGCTAAACCTAGCGCAACGTCTACTAAAGCGTTCAATTGTTTTGTATGTAAACTGGGGTATCCTACTGCTGGTGCTGCTGAAAATGGCCGACCAGCATAATCCAATATTTTATCTCGCCCAATGATTGAACGAACATGGTGCTGACTCATAAACCATGACCCTTGATTCTTTGGCTCCTCTTGGCACCAAACATAGGATGTTACATTTTTATATCGTTCGATTTGTTTTCGCATCTCTGCAATGGGAAATGGATACAACTGCTCCAGTCGAATGATAACAACGTCTTTAATTTCTTCTTTTTGACGTTTTTCAATTAAATCATAATATACTTTGCCATGACAAATCACGAGTCGTTTAATTTTTTTATCATCATGTGGCGCTGTTTCGGGAATGACATTTTGGAATTTACCATTTGTTAGTTCGGAAACATCACTGACAGCCAATTTATGTCGTAATAGACTTTTTGGTGACATGACAACAAGCGGTTTGCGACAGGTTAATAACATTTGTCGACGCAGCAAATGAAATATTTGCGCAGGTGTCGTGGGAACACAAATCTGCATATTATTTTCCGCACACAATTGCAGATAACGCTCTAACCTTGCTGAGGAATGCTCTGGCCCCTGCCCTTCATAACCGTGTGGCAATAATAAAACCAGTCCACACAAACGATTCCATTTTTGCTCACCAGCACTAATAAATTGATCAATCACAACTTGAGCACCATTTGCAAAATCGCCAAACTGTGCCTCCCAAATAACAAGTGTTTTGGGATCTGTTGTCGCATAACCATATTCAAATGCTAAAACAGCTTCTTCGGATAATAATGAGTTTATAACAAGAAATTTTGCATCTTCTGATTCTAGATTACGTAATGGAACATAACCTTTACCGTTTTTTTGATTTGCAACGACGACATGTCGGTGAAAAAAAGTACCTCGGCCGACATCTTGCCCTGAAATCCTCACCTGATATTTATCATTCATTAATGTGGCGTATGCTAAGGTTTCCGCACAACCCCAGTCCATTGGCGCTTCACCCGCTGTCATTTGCCGTCTTAACTCGAATGTTTTTTTAACACTGAAATGTAATTCCAACTCCTTTGGCACTTCAGTGACATAACGAACCATTTTATTTAAAGTTGCCTTGGGTACAGATGTATCCAAATCTACCGTACACATTTTTTGATAATATGGATGCCAGTCATTGTGAAAATGATACTGCGCTTCCGCATCACTACTTTGGTTTGCAACGACTGTTGATCCAGAATCCAATAAATGCCGATAGTTTTCCAACATGGATTGTTCTTCGTGGGCACTTATCACTTCATCAGCAATCAATTTCTCCGCATACATGGCTCTTGGGGTTTTTTTCTTTTTAATCGCCTTGTACATGAGTGGCTGTGTGGCAACGGGCTCATCTGCCTCACTATGGCCATGTTTGCGATAACACACTAAATCAATAACGACATCTTTTGCGAATTTTTTTCGATAGTCCATTGCTAATCGAGTTACAAAATATACCGCCTCTGGATCATCACCATTAACATGAAAAATAGGTGCATTCACCATTTTAGCAACGTCAGTACAATACATGGTAGATCGTGCATCTTTTTGGTTACTGGTTGTGAATCCAATTTGATTGTTAATTATGACGTGAACAGTGCCTTTTGTGGAATAGCCACGGGATTGGGACATATTCAAGGTTTCCATGACAACACCTTGACCTGCAAACGCAGCATCACCGTGAATAAGAATGGGAATGACTTCACACCCTTCTTTATCCTGCCGTCTATCTTGACGCGCACGCACAGAACCTTCCACAACGGGACCAACAATTTCTAAATGAGATGGATTAAATGCTAAGGCTACATGAACATATCCACCTTTGGTCGAAATGTTTGTGGAAAATCCCATGTGGTATTTTACATCACCGGTGTTGTCTTCTTTTTGTTGCGCAGTGCCTTCAAATTCACTGAATAAATCCACGGGCATCTTGCCCATGATGTTAACTAAAACATTTAAACGCCCTCGATGCGCCATGCCGATAATGACTTCTTTTGAGCCCTGTTCACCAGCATGATAAATACATTCGTCCAACAGAGGGATTAAACTATCTGCGCCTTCTAATGAAAATCGTTTTTGGCCGACATATTTGCTATGTAAATATCGCTCTAATCCTTCTGCGGCTGTTAACTGCTTCAGTAAGTTTTTCTTGGTAAAGGTTGAATAATTTGGATTAGCAAAATGTGCTTCAAGTGCCTGTTGGATGTATTCCCGCTCTGCCATGGTTGTGCTGTGCAAAAATTCTGAGCCTACTCGACCACAGTAAACTTTTTCCAACGTATTAATAATTTCCCGTAACGTTGCTTTTTCCGGGCCGTGTAAATCATCGGTCAAGAAATAGGTGTCTAGATCTGAATCGCTTAAATCATATTTTTCCAAGGTGAGAGAAGGCACATAAGTGTCATTTCGTTTGGATAATGGATCAAAATCGGCTTTTTGATGACCACCAAAACGATACGAATGTATCAAGTTTTGAACACTGACTTGTCTCTTATATTGTTCTAATTCGGTTGAATCAGCAGTGGCAATTGATGGCTTTCTTACCAGCTCTTTAAACGCTTCACGGATGTCACTGTGATTCACATCCGGTTTTACCACATGCTCTGTTTTACTCAGGCCCTGAAAGAATGACCGCCACTCATCACCCACTGTTTCAGGGTCGTGGAGAAAATCTTCGTATAGCGCTTCAAGGTAGTCAGCGCTAGCGCCGGTTAAGTTTGAGTCACTCCATAATGACATCAAGCTTGAATGTGATGTTTTCTTGTCCATAAGTTAATTCATTTCTTTTTAATTGCCAATTTATTGTTCGATTCGGAAATCAAACACATTATCTTTTTTATCACAAAAATCATTAAAACCGTGCTGAATAATCATTTTGCTGTGTCATTTTGAACCAAACTGGCATTAGCGAACGAAGCAATTCCAATACCGTATCGACAACGCATAAAATAAATATAGAGCAAGATTTGAATTCGCATTAAAATTCACTGCTTTTTGTGTTAGGTTATGCCCCGTTCCAAGGGCCAAAGCAAGCTACTCTTACAATTATTAATGAGAACAGAATGAAGCAAAAAACCAGTTATAATTATGAAGAACTCATCCAATGCGGACATAGCAAATTATTTGGTCCTGGAAACGCCCAGCTACCATTACCTCCAATGTTAATGTTTGATCGTATCACTGTCATCAATGATGAAGGCGGAGAATATGGAAAAGGGCAAATCATAGCGGAATTAGACATTAATCCAGACTTGTGGTTCTTCAGTTGTCATTTCGAAGACGATCCGGTAATGCCGGGCTGCCTTGGTTTAGATGCCATGTGGCAGCTACTCGGTTTTTATCTGGGATGGCGTGGCGGACCAGGTCATGGTCGTGCACTGGGTAGTGGAGAGGTGAAATTTTCTGGCGAAGTCACACCAAAAAGCAAACTAGTAAGTTACCATATCGATCTAAAACGCGTCATCATGCGAAAACTCTATATGGGTATTGCCGACGCACATATGAAAGTCGATGGTAAAATTATCTACACCGCTAATAACCTACGTGTAGGCTTATTCACATCAGAAACTGATAACTTTTAGAGGATGTTAGGTTTGAAACGGGTTGTTATTACAGGCATAGGTATTATTTCCAGCATTGGTACCAATGTGAGTGAAGTGAAAAATTCACTGTTTGAAGGCACCTCTGGAATAAAATTTAGTGAAGAATACGCTTCGATGGGCTTTCGAAGCCATGTACATGGCCCAATTGAAGTCAACTTAAAAGATCAAATAGATCGTAAACTCTATCGCTTCATGGGCGATGCGGCAGGCTATTCCTATCTCGCTATGCGTGATGCAATTACTGATGCGAATATCGATGAATCGGTCATATCAAATATTCGAACCGGGCTCATCACTGGATCCGGCGGCGCATCGACAGCGAACACAGTCCTTGCTGCTGATATCATGCGAGAAAAAGGTATTCGACGAGTTGGTCCGTACATGGTAACAAAAACCATGGGTAGCACAACTTCAGCTTGCCTTTCCACAGCATATAAAGTCAAAGGAACCTGTTACTCCATTAGCTCCGCCTGTGCGACGAGCGCGCATTGTATTGGCAACGCTTATGAGCTAATTCAAATGGGTAAACAAGATGTCATGTTTGCCGGTGGCGGCGAAGAATTGCATTGGACACAATCGGTATTATTTGACGGTATGGGTGCACTTTCCTCTAAATATAACGAAACACCGGAACTAGCCTCACGCGCTTATGATTCAGATCGTGACGGTTTTGTCATTTCTGGTGGCGGTGGAATGCTTGTACTTGAAGAATTGGAGCACGCGAAAAATCGAGGCGCAAAAATTTATGCGGAACTCGTTGGTTACGGTGCAACATCAGATGGTTATGATATGGTTCAACCTTCAGGTGAAGGCGCTGTTCGCTGTATGCAACAAGCAATGGAAACAATTAATTGCAAAGTAGATTATATTAACGCACATGGTACGAGTACTCCAGTTGGCGATACCAAAGAACTTGATGCTGTACGCAGGGTTTTCGGATCCGACGTACCAACCATTACGTCGACTAAATCTTTAACAGGCCACGCCTTGGGTGCGGCTGGCGTAAATGAAGCAATTTATTCGTTAATAATGCAGGATAACAACTTTGTATGTGCCTCAGCTAATATTCAAAAGATTGATCCGGACGCAGCTGATTTACCAATCGCACAAAAGCGTATCGACAATGTGAACCTTAATACTGTTATGTCAAATAGTTTTGGTTTTGGTGGAACAAATTCCAGTTTAATTTTCCAAAAGTATGTTGGATAACAAAATTAAATGGCCGATTTTTTTACACAACTGAATCAAAAACACAAAGCGTTTATTTTAAAACAAAAAATATTCTTTACTGCCACTGCGCCAGAAGAAGGAAAAATTAATTTATCACCTAAAGGTATGGATACCTTTCAAGTCATTGATGATACCACCGTCGCTTATCTTGATTTAACCGGAAGTGGAAATGAAACAGCAGCACACCTATTGCAAAATGGCAGAATGACAATAATGATGTGCAGCTTTGACAAACAGCCATTAATTTTTCGTTTATATGGCACTGGTTCGGTGATCAATCAATATCATGCAAATTGGAATGACTGGATTAACAAATTCACTCCCCTATCTGGAACTCGTCAAATCATTGTGATGAATATTGAGAGTATTCAAACTTCATGTGGTTATGCTGTACCCATTGCGGAAAACATGTCAGAACGCGATACGTTAATTAAATGGGCTGACAACAAGGGTGAACAAGGAATTAAAGATTATTGGGCCGAGAAAAATCAAACTAGCCTTGATGGTCTCGATACCAAATTATTAGAAAAATAGCGTTTCACAGGTTCAATTCATCATCAAGCTGATTTTGAAATATTAATTTTATGATTATCCATTAAAAGTTGAGTTACTTCATTTGCCGGTTGAGGTCGCGCTAAGTGAAACCCTTGCATATAATTACAGCCCAACTGATTTAGCAATTCAAAGATGGCTTCATTTTCTACCCCTTCAGCAACAACATTGACACCTAATGCTTGACCTAAATTAATCGTGGATTCCACAATGAGTCGATTGTAATGATCATTATCCATATTCATCACAAAACTTTTATCAATTTTCAATTCTTTAACCGGTAAAGTCTTTAAATGTGCTAATGAGGAATATCCTGTACCAAAATCATCAATTGAAATACAAACACCCATATCATCCAAACTAGTTATAATTTGCAATGCCTTTTTGGGTTGTGTAATAGTGATATTTTCAGTTATTTCTAATACAATCCATTTTGGATCTAGATTCCATGTTCTTAATAAACTATCAAGTTTTGCTGGCAATTCTGGATCAAGAAAATTCTTTGGAGAAATATTCACTGCAATTTTTAATTCAAATCCCTGCTTATGCCATTCCGCACATTGAGAAAACGCAACGTCAAACACCCACATAGTTAACTCTTGAATTAATCCCTTATTTTCTGCCAATGCAATAAATTCATTTGGCGCTAACAATCCTTTCTCTGGATGCTCCCAGCGTGTTAATGCTTCTAAACAGACAATTTGTTTGGTATTAGCATCAATTATTGGTTGAAAATGGAGTCTCAGTTCATTGCCATCAACTGCGTATTTTAAATCACTCAATAATTTTTCTTTTGCTTCTTTCATTGACGCTTTCTCAGCATCGAAAAAGGCGTAACCTTCCTCAGATCGTTTTGCATCATACATTGCAATATCTGCATGGCGAAGCAACTCACCAGAAGATTCACCATGCTCTGGATATACCGCGATACCAACGCTAACACTGATATGTAGGTTGTTCTCTGCGAATGTGAATTCAGCTTTAAACGCTTCAACAATTTTTTCTAAAATGACTTTCTGAACCTCAACATTTGCTTTTGGCAGAATTAAGGCAAATTCATCCCCTCCCAATCTGGCGACTGTATCACTTGTTCTTAGTAAAACTGATAATCGCTCTCCAACTTCAAATAGAACAGCATCCCCAGTTAAATGTCCAAAATTATCATTAATTTGTTTAAACGAATCGACATCAACCAATAAAACAGCAAATGGCTCTTTTTCTCTATTAGCCATTTGTAATGCTTTTAATAATCGATCGTTATAAAGTGCGCGGTTGGGCAATTTTGTTAATGAATCATGCAAAGATAAATAAGTGAGCTCTTCATTTTTCACCTTTAGGTCATCATTTTTTTCTTCCAACTCAGACAATAATTTTTTCAATTGAATAGTTCTATTATGAACTTCTTTCTCTAGCTCACGGACATAATCTCTGGCCTTTTGCCCTAAATTCCATTTTCTCACTAATGTAATCGCCATTTGTTGCACTGCTATTGCATCAAATGGTTTGCGTAGAAATAAAAGTTTATCCGTAGTTCCTAATTTCTGAATAATTTCATCCCATGAATAATCAGAATATGCCGTGCATAATACCATCTCAATATAGGGAAACTTCATCCATATACGGCTTATCGTTTCGACACCATCCCACCCTGGCGGCATCCTAACATCCATGAATGCCATTGAATAAGGCTTTCCTTCTTCTTCTGCTTTCTGAATCATGGACAATGCTTCTTGACCTTGAAAAGCCGAATCAATGGAGTAAATTTGCTCATAATTAATGTCTGCGTTACTGGATTCATTATCATCACCAAACAGCTCGGCTTCTAAATCATTGACTTCTTGATTTTCTAGACTTTCCACAGTTGCTAACACTTTTCGAAAGTCATCATGTATCGATTTATTATCATCTACGATCAATATTCGATTATTTTGCGACATAATTTTCTCTACCTAATTTAACTTGCTTTTTTAGTTTCTTCATGAATATTCTGAGACCCATCTTTGCAAATAGGCAAAGATAACGTAAAACAAGAACCCATTCCCTTTCCATCACTTACAGCAATTAATCTACCACTCATTTCTGTCATTGCGTTTGCACTAGCATGCAATCCAAACCCATGACCAGTTTCTTTGGTCGTAAATCCATGGCTAAATATTTCTGACAATTTATCTTCTTCAATTCCACAGCCAGTATCTTTCACACTAATAAATATGCTATCACCTGGATTTTTTCCTATACTAACTGTAATTTCTTTTATTTTATTGAAAATATCATTTTCACTCATCGCTTCTTGCGCATTCTTAATTAAGTTTGTTACAACTTGCAATAATTTTGATTTTTGTGCCAATACTTTTGGTACAGATTCAAAATTCTTTATGGTCGCCACACCTGATTTATACAATGAAGCTTCTTGCACTTTTAACGCATCATCAACAATCGTTGAGATATCAAACGTTTCAACAAATGAACCTGCTTTCGCATAACTTTGTTGAGTGGAAATAACTTCTTTAATCATGGTAACTTTTTCATTAAGGATATCAGTTTCTAACTTAATTTCTTCAATGTCTTTATCTAATATGCTTCCCAACTTGTTTAGATACTCTGGTAATTTTTTTCCTTTGTTATCATGCTGCATGAAATCACCAATGTTATCGATATTGTCAGTTAATAATTTATTGGCTTTAATCAACCCACTAATATTACTCGTTTTAACTGTGCGAGTTATAACCTCAACCGAGACACTCACACTATTCAATACATTCCCTATATTGTGTAAAACGCCAGTGGCCATTTCAGCCATACCAGATTGATGCGCAGCTTCTACTACTCGCTGCTGACTCTCGGCCAGCTTGCTCTCAAAGTCTTTTCGCTTTGAAATATCTCGCACGATACATACGCGTAATTTACTGCTTGCTAATTCCATTTCGGTAACTACAACTTCCATGGGAAACAATCTTCCGCTAAGTGTGATACCCTCTGTTTCAACTAAGCTGCGGTTTTTTGTTGATTTAAACGGATTCTTTTCTTTATCAACATATTCATCTTCCGTGACAATATCACCATACATATTATTCGCTAAAAGTAACATGACATGTATACCAACTATATTCTCTTCAGACGTATCAAATATTCGAATTGCTGATCGATTTACTGTTTCAATAAATCCCTTGTCATCAATAACAATAATCCCCTCACCAATATTATCGTATATTGTACGGATGCGTGCTTCACTTTCTTGCAAGGCATTTGTTCTTGATTCAACACGCTCTTCTAGCGTGCTATTCAAATCTGATAGTTGATTTAGCGCATTGTCTTTTTCCAAAATATTATGCTTTAGTTGCGTCATCATCTGATTAAATGAATCAGACAATTCCCCTAATTCATCTCTGGAATGTGTTTCCACTGGTGTTTCAAAGTTTCCTTTTGCAATTCGAGCAGACCCATTCATCAAACTGCGAATTGGTTTTAAAGCACTGTGTCGAAAAACAAGATACAATGTGATACTGAGAAACAATATAATTGTCCCATTGATGCTTGTTAGCTCTAACAATGATGCTTCCGCCAGCGTTGCTAATCGATTCTTGCTAATCCCCAACACGACACTACCAATCAGATCTTCCTCCAGCTTCACAGGATAAACCTTATGTATTATCGAGTTGTTTTCTTTTATGAATATCAGGGTCTCTTCAATGTTTTTAGATTTTGTTTTTTCTAACGCAGCCTTAATTTCCGGTTTTTCACTATCAATATAGGAAGTTAATGCAACGCCATTGGGATCTAGCACAACACCATAGATCATATCCGGTCGATTGACCGCTTCTTTCATATATTCTTCAAGAATTTGATAATTATAAGAAAGTATTGCCTCAGTACTAATTAACGCAACAAAATCGCCAAGCAAATTTAATTTTTCAGTTAACTGATCATGATCATGTTGATTTTGTGATTGATTAACAATACGCGTAGTCACGCTAAGCGTGATGGAGAGGATAACAATGACAAGAAGTACAAACTTAAATCCTAAACCAAATTTGACACTATATCTTGGTTTCTTATCGGAGGAATTCATGCCTTTAGTATTTGAATTGCTCAATATTGTTCACCAAACACCGCGTGAATAATGTTTCTGTGTTCGTTGTAATCTTTATCTTCCGCTCTTACAAATCCAGTCATTGCTGCGTTAGATAATAGATTTCTACCTTCTTCATCCATTTTTAATCCCGCTAATAATGATTGAATTTGATTTCGCAACTGAACTGGCATGTCATCTTTTACTGCCCAAGGCAAATGAGCCAGCTCTGGACCTTTATATAAAAATTTTAGTTCGTTTACTTTCACATGTTCTTTAATGACAGGCTGATTGAATACCAAGTCACCGGATCCAGCTGCAGCTGCTTGATGACGATAGGCCGCATAGATGGCATGAGGTGGAATAGAGGAAAATTTTTCTTTATAACTACCGTGTACTAGTCCATTTTTTTCCAATAAGTATCGAGCAACGATATAGCTTTGCATTGCTTTAGGTCCACCACCAAAGACAACTGTTCGATTTTTTAAATCCGTTGCTGAGTTTATCCCGCTGTCTTTTCTAACAACAACCGTTCCAGCAATAGTAGATTTTCCAAATTCTTCATTTTTTAGAATTACGTCATATCCCAGTTTTTTATGGGATACAACATAATGATATTGATTGAAATGAACAACATCGTACTTTTTATTCTTTACGCCCTTCCAAAACATTTTAAAATTCTTTGGCGTAATCAATTTGACCGGTCTACCCAGCTTGCCTGACAAATACTTCATCATCGGCTTATATAGCTTATGAGATAAACTGGCATTGCGGCGAGGAAATACTCCAACAGAAATTTCATCATTACTGGCATAGGAGTTTGAGATTAGCGAAAAATCACCTAAAATCAATAATATACAAAGAAGTAACCACTTGGTTTTCACGCTTTTCAAGGAACTATCCCCTACCATGACTCGGATTGATGGATATCATGTCGACAGTTACCAGAAAATATTGATCTTTATCATCCCGATAATATAAAACTGGATTTGGATAAAAACGTTATGGCGCCATTCTTTATAAATGAGAGTAAAAATAACTCGGTGATTAGAACAAGTCTAATGAATACAGGTAGCTTGTAAAAGGTTATGTTCGAAAACTTTTATATCAGTGGATTCGATGCGTAATATAAAGAGCGGCTTTTTAGAATTAATAAAGCCGCTAACAGTTGGGTTGAAATATTTTAGGGACTTTCTACACTAGCAGTGTGAACATAAATTGACTCAACAATGTTATCCAACATTTTTTGGATTTCATCGTTATCGGCACCCACTAAGCTTGCATCAACATCTTTCATCCAATTGCCATATTCAATTCCAATAACAACGTTTGCTTCTCGTTGTGATGCATTTAGTTCAATTGCTTGATCAAATTGAATCGTCTTACTCAATGGTTGCGGTGTACCACGATCATTTAAATTAAGTTTGCTTTTAGTGACACAATCATTATTACTATCAAATGCTGTACAGTAATCTGCTTTGGCAGAAAAAATAAATCCCGACAAATCTGGTATTCCAGGTTTGGACGTTGGATTATCATTTGATTCTGCTTCGACTTCAGGCTTTCCATAAGCGCCGTCAACTAGCCGTACAACCGAAACGGTGATGCCGCAGTATTTTCCTGGTGCAATGGAGACATTACCTAAAGCTAGTGACTCATTATCTTCAGTCAGAATGTCAATGACATTAGGCCTATCAAGACCACGACCATTAACAGCTTCACCACCTTCTGACGTGTGTGCATTTGCGACTGGGAATATACTATTTAAGATCATTTTTGGAATGGCAGAAATATCGGTACACGCTACCAATTTTATTCCATCAAGCATTACATAGGCGCGATAGAGTGATACTGTTTTTCCATTTACATCAACAATATCTCGCTTAGGTAAATTATCATCAAAACCGCCTTCTGTTGCACGTGCAGAAATAGATGAAGCTGAATTGACAGAAACTTTACTTTGAGCACTTGTCTTATCTGCTAAATGTAATTCAGCAAAACTCACAACTATCCCAGATTCTATTTTTTCTTCATCTAATCCGGGACACCCAGCTAGCAATAAAAGCCCAATAAATAGAAATATTGCTACATTAATCTGGCGAAAAATCATATGTTACTCCAATTCGTATATTTGCTTCTTCTACTTGTCGACCCCGTACATTTTCATAAATAGGATACTGATATTTTAAATTTAAAATTAAATCATCTATCGGCGTCCATGCGATTCCAGGGGAAAGCATTGTTAGCAACCCACCCGAATTAGGGTCTTTTTCATCGTCATATTTATCGGCTATTTTAAAACGATTATCCAAACTGAGTTGAAGTGCAATTTTATAAGCCATCGCATATTGCACTAACCCGCTAAATAAAAATGCATCTCCTCCTTGATAACCTTGGTGACCTTCCGTAACAGCATGTTGATAGGTTGCACTTGTATACAAGAACCAGGGCATTCGATAACTACCATACCAAACACCAAAACTCGGTACCAATGCGCCTGGACCCGGCTGAGAGTCAAAATCAATGGCAGTGTCGTCATCATTTTTTTCTTCTTCCGTCACCGGTATAGTTGCACCAAAATGCACACCCCATAAGTAACGTGCAACGAAGCCTTTCCCAGATCCGATAAACCATCTGGCATTCAAATCGATATCACCAACACCTCCCGATTGCTCATGTGACATGTCAAATCGATCAAGGCTTTTATTGACAACCGGCACAGTGGCAGAAAAAATCCAGTTTTTATTTAATGAATAACTAAATCCATAATTGATCCGCTGTTCGGAAATATCATTTTCATTAATACCATCTTGGCCGATTTTTTCTCCGCGTGAAATATATTCCGCACTCACACGCATTCTACCGGCAAATGGCTTTTCTGTGCCCATGGTTGTAATCGTTGGATCACCCAACAAACACGTTGCGCAGGCTAACACTGATTCTGAAATTAGACTGAATATAATTAAAAAAGACGAGGCAAGAATTTTATGCATTTTGATCACCCGATGTTGTTGTCCCCAAATAATTTAACCACGAATTGTTATTATTGAACATGCGGCATTTTACCGCATCAATGATATAAATATCTAATAAAATTAAGGAAAATGAGATAAAAACAGTGTCGATTGAAACTGATAGATTGTATTAACTCATTGATTCAAGAAATAAAAAGCGATGGGGGTTTTCGATTTTACACTAATAAAACAACTGCATGTGCGGCAATACCCTCTTCACGTCCGGCAAACCCTAATTTTTCAGTTGTCGTTGCTTTGATATTAACTTGATCGAGATCAGCAGCTAAATCACTTGCTATATTTTCTCGCATTTTTTCAATGTAATTCGAAAGTTTTGGTTTTTGTGCGATAATTGTCGCGTCTAAATTTTCCAGTCTGAACGGCTTTTCCGCCAGCCGTTTAACAACTTCACGTAACAGTATTCGACTATCGATATCCTTAAATTCCGAACTCGTGTCAGGAAAGTGTTTTCCAATATCACCTAATGCTGCTGCTCCTAGCAAAGCATCACAAATCGCATGAATCAACACATCAGCATCGGAGTGACCTGCAAGACCTTTATCATGTGGAATGTTAACACCGCCCAGTACCAGCCGACGATTCTCTACAAAAGCATGTACATCATAACCATGACCAATTCGCATATTAGCTATCCCTGGAATGTAATATCAACTGAGCCTGTTTTAAATCTTGAGGGTGAGTAATTTTAATATTATCCCAACGACCTTCTACCATCACAGGTTGATATCCAGCTATTTCCATTGCTGATGCTTCATCGGTAATAACGCCTGGATTACCTATCCCGTTATTCATGGCATCATACAATTTTTCATAACGAAACATTTGTGGCGTTAACGCGCGCCATAAACCTTTTCGATTGACGGTTCGATTAACTCGTCCATTTTGATCACAGAACTTCAAAGTATCAGCTACCGGTAATCCCAGTAATCCACCGACACTGTGTGAATTCATTGAAGTGATCAACTTGGCAATATCATCTTGATGTATGCAAGGCCGAGCCGCATCGTGAACTAAGACCCAATCATTTTCAGATGCCCGATCTTTTAAATATTGAAGTCCATTAAAAACTGATAAACACCGTTCAGTGCCGCCGTCAGCTTCATGAATTGGATATCGTGACTGAAAGTTTTGTTTTGGCCAATACGGATCATCTTTCGACTTAACAATAACAATACCCGCGAAGTTATTTTTTGTATTGAAGGCCTCAATGGTTCTTTCTAGAATAGTGCGGCCATCTATTTTCAAATATTGTTTTGGGCAATCGGCTTGCATGCGATTACCAACGCCAGCGGCAGGAATGATTAACCAATAACGGGGATTCATATTAAATGGATAGTTATTTTGCTGGCTTTATTACGTGATAAAACGTTTCACCTTGTTTTATCATTCCCAATTCAAGGCGAGCTTTTTCTTCAACCACATCTAATCCATTTTTGAGGTTTAGTACATCTGCGTCCAATAGACGATTTCGTTCAGCTAAACGCATATTTTCTTGTGTTTGTTGATTCACCTGGCGTTTCAATTCCCATGCATTTGGCAAACTATTTTCACTAAACCACAAAGAATATTGCAGTAGTACTAACAGTGAAATAGTTATGCCAAAAATAAGTCGCATTATTTACTACCCCATGGTAAATCTAATAAACCATAACGATCATTTATTTCAAATTATAAAATGCAGACCGGCCCGCATAAGTTGCGCTATCACCGAGTTGTTCTTCAATTCGGATCAATCGATTATATTTTGCCAAACGATCAGACCGAGACAATGAACCCGTTTTAATTTGCCCAGCAGAGGTTGCTACCGACAAATCCGCAATTGTCGTATCTTCTGTCTCACCGGATCGATGAGAAATCACAGCAGTGTAATTTGCTTTTTTTGCTAAATCGATTGCTTCTAGGGTCTCAGTTAACGTACCAATTTGGTTAACTTTAATTAATATGGAATTCGCAATACTTTGATCAATTCCCTTTTGCAATATTTTTGAGTTTGTGACAAATAAATCATCACCAACCAATTGGACCTTGCCTTCCAAGCGTTTGGTCAATAAATCCCAACCTTCCCAATCGCTTTCATCCATGCCGTCTTCAATGGATACAATGGGGTATTTATCTACCCATGCTGCAAGAAAGTCTGCAAATTCTGCGCTGGACAATGATTTATTTTCTGATTCGAGGTGGTACTTGCCATCTTTATAAAATTCAGAACTAGCTACGTCGATAGCCAGCACGACATCTTCACCAGCCTTGTACCCCGCTTTTTCAATACTTTCTAAAATAACGGTAATGGCTTCTTCATTGGAGCCAAGGTTTGGCGCAAATCCACCTTCATCACCAACAGTGGTATTTAATCCTTTTGAGGATAACACTTTTTTCAGTGCGTGAAATATTTCCGCACCATAGCGAATTGCTTCTTTAATGTTACTTGCACCCACTGGCATTATCATAAATTCCTGCACATCAACACTGTTATCAGCGTGCGCGCCACCGTTGATAATGTTCATCATGGGTACTGGCATTAAGGTATCATGTTCACCACCGAGGTATCGATAAAGTGGCATGCCCGCATCTTTACTGGCGGCTTTGGCAACAGCAAGGGAAACGGCTAATATGGCATTTGCGCCAAGTTTGCCTTTATTTTCTGTGCCATCAAGTTCTATCATTTTTTCATCAATTAACGATTGCGCTGTCGCATCCATTCCAATTAATGCTTCTTTAATCACAGTTTCCACATTCTTCACTGCAGTTAAAACACCTTTACCATCGTATCGATTTGGATCTGCATCACGCAACTCAACGGCTTCCCGTGAACCAGTTGATGCACCAGATGGAACAATGGCTGAGCCCTTGGTTCCACTGTCTAATATTACATCTGCTTCTACAGTTGGATTCCCCCTGGAATCGATGACTTCTCTTGCTTTTATATCTGCGATCTTTGGCATTTTATCTCCGCTTAAATTACTACTTGTCTTCTTTTCTGTGATATAGCTGTGTTTACATACAAAATTGATGAAACACGGAATTTTTGATCAGACGCTATTAATTTCTGTGTCCGTATTTTCGCCGCGCATTATCCAAGAAATTGGCTTTCAGGGAAAGGTCTACTTTTTACAATTGCGTCAATTTCAATTAATGTTTCTAATAAATTTTGCATTTCTGCCAATGGCCACGAATTTGGTCCGTCACTTTTCGCTTTTTCTGGATTTGGATGGGTTTCCATAAACAATCCTGATACACCCGCGGCAACCGCAGCACGAGCTAAAACAGGTACATGTTCCCTCTGACCACCAGAGCTCGATCCTTGACCACCCGGCAATTGCACCGAATGGGTTGCATCATATACAACTGGGCAAGATGTACTTCTCATCACCGCAAGTGACCGCATGTCAGACACGAGATTATTGTAACCAAACGAGGCGCCACGTTCACACACCATTATTTGATTATTCCCAGTTTCTCGCGCTTTATTGACAACATTTGCCATATCCCATGGCGCCATAAATTGTCCCTTTTTAATATTAACCGGGCGCTGTTGTTTGGCAACATTTTGAATGTAATTGGTTTGACGACATAAAAATGCCGGTGTTTGCAAAACGTCCACCACAGACGCCACTTCCGCCAATGGGGTATCTTCATGGACATCCGTTAAAATAGGAACCTGTATTTCTGACTTAACTTTTTCCAAAATCGCCAAGCCTCTTTCTAAACCCAAACCGCGAAAACTACCCGAAGATGAGCGATTGGCTTTATCAAATGAGGATTTATAAATAAAAGATATACCTAATTTTTCAGAAATGTTTTTGAGTTCACCTGCGGTTTCCAATGCAAGTGATTCTGATTCGATGACACAAGGTCCTGCAATAAGAAATAACGGTTTGTCTAATCCAATATCAAATCCACATAATTTCAATTCTCTAAACCTTCTTTGCGTTTAATGGCTGCTTGAATATAACTGGTAAACAATGGATGTCCATCACGTGGGGTAGAGGTAAATTCAGGATGAAACTGACAACCTACAAACCAGGGGTGATCGGAAATCTCTACTGCTTCGACCAGCTTTTCGTCGATAGATATACCTGCAAGCCTTAATCCAGCTTCGCTCAAAATTTCCCTATATTGATTGTTAAATTCGTATCGATGGCGATGGCGCTCTTCTACCACATCCGTTTGATACATTTCATAGAGTTTTGAATCCATTGCCAACTTGCACTTTTGTGCACCCAAACGCATGCTTCCGCCCAAATCTGACACTTCCGTTCGTTTTTCAATTCCACCTTCAGAGCTTATCCACTCCTTAATCAACCCAATAACGGGGTGGCTTGTCTCTTTATCAATTTCGGTACTTTGTGCACCCTCAAGATTTGCAACATTTCTCGCAAATTCAACAACAGCCAATTGCATACCCAAGCATATACCTAAATACGGAACATGATTTTCACGGGCAAAGCGAATGCTTTCAATTTTACCTTCAATCCCTCGCTCGCCAAATCCACCAGGAACTAGAATGGCATCCACATCCTGCAAACATGCTGAACCTGCCGTTTCTACATCTTCAGAATCGATGTAAACAATTTTAACTCGACTTTGCGTATGAATACCGGCGTGACCTAGCGCTTCCGATAAGGACTTATATGCCTCCGTCAGGTCCATGTATTTCCCCACCATGGCTACCTTAACATCACATAACGGATTGGCCATTTGTTTTACAACATATTGCCATTCAGATAGATCAGCTGGTTTTACATCTAGGGAAAAACGATCAACAACGAAGTCATCCATACCTTGGTCATTTAGCACCGACGGGACTTTGTAAATATTGTCCACGTCGTACGCGGAGTAAACTGCGCGTTCTCGTACGTTAGTAAAAAGTGCGATTTTTTTCTTTTCTGCATCTGTGATGGGACGTTCTGAGCGACACACCAAAATGTCTGGCTGAATTCCAATACTTCGAAGTTCTTTTACCGAGTGTTGTGTGGGTTTTGTTTTTAATTCGCCAGCAGTTTTTACAAATGGCAACAACGTTAGATGCATAAAAAGCACTCGCTCTGGACCAAATTCCACACCCAACTGCCGAATACTTTCCAAAAATGGCAACGATTCAATGTCACCAACTGTACCGCCGATCTCAATTAATGCTATGTCACTTCCCAATGCACCTTCCAGCATACAGCGTTTTATTTCATCAGAAATATGTGGAATAACCTGAACTGTAGCACCTAAGTAATCACCTCTGCGTTCTTTACGAATGACAGTCTGGTAAATTTTTCCAGTGGTAAAATTACTTTTCTGACTCGTCCTCGCACGCACGAATCGCTCATAGTGACCCAGATCCAGGTCAGTTTCTGCGCCATCATGAGTGACAAAAACTTCACCGTGTTGAAAAGGACTCATAGTTCCAGGATCCACATTTATGTATGGATCCATTTTAATCATAGATACTTTTAAACCTCTCGCCTCTAATAAGGCTCCTAAAGATGCGGACGCAATACCTTTTCCAAGTGACGAAACGACACCACCGGTCACAAATATATATTTAGTCATTTAAGCTGTTAACTCGAAAGGGAAGTGATTGTAAGAAGGGGGTAAAATTTAGCAAAAAACTACAATGATCTCAATGCTTTCTCTCTTCCGATTTATTATCCTGAGTTAACAGAATGAAATTCACACTACTAGTCCGTAATTCTCACAAGGTCACGAGATTATCGCGACCCTGTGAGAATTGCGGGCTGATATTTAAATTATTCTGTGTAATTAATAAAAAAAATTCAAAAAAAGCTTAACTTTTTCGAAATATTGGTTATATTTAACTGTAACACCCATATTAAGGATATCGGATCCCCAGTTATGCAAGAACGGGAAGCAAGACTTTTATACGAATCTGGCGACTTGGAAACTATTGTTATTCAACGCTCGAAAAATGAAAATGGCTGGACACTGCGACTCAAAACCAAAAATGGCGATGAGCAGATGCTGAACTCAAAAAGAAGTAAATCACCACGCATATTTAAAACCTCAGATGCATCGTTAAGATGTTGTTTGCGCATTGGAGAATCTAAAGCAACCATTGTTTTATAAAAAAATGGTCTAGTATATTTCCCAGGGAATCATTGATTCATTTGAAATTGTATCAATTTCAATGTTTCACTTTATTATCTAATTCAATTAATACAAAAATTTTAGAAAATTTCTAAAAAGCATTCCCAAATTTATTGTTTTGGGCTATGATAGTGGGATACTAAAATTTTGATTCTGGGAAGATCATGAACGAAAGAGACGTCCGTCTTCTTTTTGAAGCTGGGCATTGGGAAGCCGCCAGTGTTATTAGAGACGCAGATAACGACGGCTGGAAAACAATACTCATCTCAAAAAATAAAAAGAATCCCACCCAAATTTTATGCGTTAAAAGTGGTTCCCCACGTATTTTCAAAACTTCCGATACTGCAATACAATGGTGTAAAGAAATAGGTTTTAGCAATATTACTATCCATTTTGACAGCACAATTAACGAGCAGACCCAAATGGCAACAAATATGAAAACGGTATTATTGGTTGAAGACAACAAAGATGATGTTGAATTAACAATTAGAGCGTTTGAGAAAAGCAAATTGAAGAACAATATCGTTGTTGCGAAAGATGGTATGGAAGCAATGGATTATTTATTTGCCAATAACCAATACAAAGAGAGAAACCCTGCTGATGTACCAAATCTCATTTTGTTGGATATCAATTTACCAAAAATGAGCGGCCTAGAAGTACTAGAAAAAATTAGGGCAAACGAAACAACAAAATGTATCCCTGTTGTGTTGTTAACCACGTCTGACGAAAAAAATGACGTCATTAAAGGTTATCAGCTAGGCAGTAATAGCTATATTAAAAAACCCGTCAGTTTTCAGGTTTTCGCCGATGTGGTAAATAACTTATGTGAATATTGGCTAAACATTAACACACCCCCACCACAATAAAATTACACAAAAGCGACATTTGTGTTTCTAGCCCGCATTTCTCACAGGATCGCAAGATAATCGCGCAGAGATTTGATCCCACAAGGGATTTTCTGACTGAGCGGAATACGGACTGTATTTCCGAAGGAAGAAAATTCCTTGTGGGATCAAAGACCAAATGAGAGTCCGCGATTCCTGTGAGAAATGCGGGCTAGGTACTGAAACACAAGCGCATTCTGTATTCCACATTACTGTTTTCCAGTTTTTATTAATTTATTATTTCAAAATAAAAATTTTTTGCAGCAAATAACTTTTACACCACAACAACCTATAATGGATATTAAATCTATAAAAAAATAACTAAATTCACTCATTGTGGGCAAAATTCTACCGCAATCGAGTTTTATGACTTCGGGGTTAACAATGGGAATAAAATCGACATTTACGCTGAGAGACAGTGTTTTCATACTGGTTATACTTTTCTCTGTTGGGTGTTCAAATATAAACTCCTTTTTGCAACAAGATAATGAAGATGAAATTAAAACAATCAGCCTACCGGACAGTTCTGTTTACCATGGATATTTACAAAATGGATTATTTGAAGGCGAAGGACAACTCATTTGGCGCAACGGCACAAGTTATAGCGGTGAGTTTAAACAAGGATTGTTTGATGGCCTTGGAAAACTAGAATCCCCGAATGGCGATATTTACGAAGGGTATTTTGAACTCGGCTTATCAAATGGACAGGGTATTTTAACCTACAGCAATGGCGATCAATATCATGGCGAATTCAAAAATGATCTAATGCATGGTGATGGCACTTACTTATATACCAATGGTGACAAATTTACCGGTGAAATGCAGAAAGGTATGTTTCAAGGTAAAGGAAAAATGTATCTTAAAAACCAAGGACAATACCGAGGTGAATTCATCAAAGGACGTTTTGAAGGAAAAGGCATTTTTGTCTCAGTCGGTGGCGAAAAATATCAAGGTGATTTTTACAAGGGCCAATTTCATGGCATGGGAAAAATGTCTTATCCCAACGGCAATCTATATGAAGGTGAGTTTAAAAATGGCTTGCTCAACGGAAAGGGTAAATTTACTTGGGCGTCCGGTGATTTTTATATTGGACACTTTAACGCAGACAATAAAAATGGCAAAGGATTATGTAAAATTCAGAACATCACAGCAAAATGCATGTACCGTCAAAATAAATTAATTTATTTTAACGGTGAAGGAAATAACCCAGATTATTATAATTACCGGTTCCGCACGAGCTTATAAGTTGCCTCCGAAAATTAATCTAGAGTGATGATGACAAGGCAACACAGTCAGCACGCTATAAATCAATTTTCGGATGTTCCCTTAAGTTTTTTCAACCAATTTACATAACGGGCGTTGAATCAGCACCTTCTTTTTCAACTGGCATCAAATCTTGTTTGGAAATACCCAGCATCAATGTTGTTGACGTCGCGACATATATTGACGAATACGTCCCGATGATAACGCCAATGATTAATGCGGTAGCAAATCCGTGAATCAACTCTCCTCCAAATAAAAATAACGCGAGAAGCACTAATAATGTCGTTAATGAAGTCATCACCGTTCGTGATAACGTCTGATTAACAGAATTATTGATGACATCTTCTGAGGATCCTTTCCGCATAACTCGAAAGTTTTCACGTACGCGGTCAAAAACCACAATTGTGTCATTTAATGAATAACCGATAACAGCGAGTATTGCAGCCAAAACTGTCAAATCAAATTCAATTTGAAACAACGCAAATATTCCCACCGTTAAAATAACATCGTGAATCAGTGCAGCAATGGAACCAATAGAAAAACGTTTTTCAAACCGGACCCAAACATAAACAAGTATACAAACTAATGCAATGAGCATGGCCATGCCGCCTTTTTCCACAAGCTCATCGCCGATTTGTGGACCGACAAACTCAACCCGCCTCATCTCAACACCCGTTTTAGATGTCTTCTGCAATGTATCTAACATATTCGAACTGAGTTTCGCCGCAGACATTCCTTCTCTTGGCGCAACGCGAACCAATACATCTTTTGATGTACCAAAATGTTGGACGATAGCGTCACCAAATCCCGCTTTTTCCAACTCAGACCTTACAATATTTAAGTCTGCTGATTCCTGGTAACCAACCTCAATTAACGTTCCACCGGTAAAATCGATTCCAAAATTTAATCCACGGGCGAAAATGGCGATAATACAAATCAGTAATAGTACACCTGATACAATCATGGCTTTCTGCCGATACTGCATAAACGGAATGGATGGTACTTTTGATAATAGTTGCATATGATTAACCTATTTATAAAGGCAAAGTTTTAAGTTTTTTTCGACCATAAGTAAAATTGACTACCGCACGAGTCCCCATAATTGCGGTAAACATCGATGTCACAATCCCAATCGAAAGCGTAATCGCAAATCCTTTAATTGGCCCAGTACCTAATGCAAACAATATAATTGCTGCGATTAATGTTGTCACATTCGCATCTGCGATGGTGATAATGGCTTTGCTATACCCTGCATCAATTGCAGACTGTGGAGAAACTTTATTTCGCAACTCTTCTCGTATACGTTCGAAAATAAGTACATTTGCATCCACCGCCATACCAACAGTTAAAACGATTCCGGCAATACCGGGTAAGGTTAATGTTGCTTGCATCATTGATAATACGGCAACAATCAACACCAAGTTCATGGCCAAGGCTAAATTTGCAATCAAGCCAAATCCTCGATAGAAAAACACCATACAAAACAAAACCAACACAAAACCGATGACAACCGATGCAAACCCTTGATCAATATTGTCTTGCCCTAAACTTGGCCCTACAGTGCGCTCTTCGACAATATCAATTGGGGCAGCTAACGCACCAGCGCGTAATAATAGCGCTAAGTCCCGTGCTTCACTTGTACTATCTAATCCAGTTATTTGAAATCGACTGCCTAACTGTTCACGAATCCGCGCGACATTAATGACCTCTTCAATTTTACGTCGCTTTTTAATTTCTTTCCCGTCAACTGTAATTCTATCGGTTTTCGTTTCGATAAAGACAACAGCCATCAATTTACCTACATTTGTTTTAGTCGCTTTAGTAAACAAATTGCCACCTTTCCCATCTAAGGAAATTGACACATTTGGACCACCTGATTGACTATCGATACCTGACTTGGCATCCACAATATAGTCACCCGTTAACATGACTTGATTTTTTAATAATACCGGACCACCACCACGCTCTTTATAAACACGCGTACCCGGTGGCACTCGACCTTTTGCGGCAGCCGCTGCATTATGTTCCTCTTCCACCATGCGGAATTCTAATGTTGCGGTTGCGCCCAAAATGTCTTTTGCCCGTGTGGTATCTTGCACACCCGGTAATTGAACAACAATCCGATCTAAGCCCTGTTGTTGAATCACTGGTTCCGCAACACCGAGTTCGTTAACTCGATTACGCAGTGTTGTAATATTTTGTTGAACAGCAAATCGTTTAGTTTCTAAAATTTCATTTGCGGACATACTGGCTCGCAAATAAAAGTATTTTTCATCTTCTAAATTATTCAGTTGTAACAAAGGAAATTCTTTTTTAATTATGTTTCTTGCTTTAGAACGTATTTCTTCGTTTTTAAATTTTGCGCTAACAACACCACCTTCACTCGAATTATCGGGTAACATTTCGATTCCCAGGTAACGCACTTTTTCTTCTCGCAGCAAGGTTCTAAAATCATTTTTATAGCGTTCCATGGCTTTTTGGATGGCTGCGACTATATCCACTTCCATTAAAAAGTGAACACCGCCGCGCAAATCCAAACCAAGGTACATTGGTAATGCATTGAGAGAACGCAGCCAACTCGGTGTCGCAGGGGCCAAATTCAACGCAACGACATAATCTCGCCCAAGTTTATCCTTAATAACGTCTTGCGCTTTTAATTGTGTTTCAGTGTCATTAAATCGAATTAAAATGCCACCATTTTCCAGCACAACATTCTTGTACTTAATTTGTTTATTTTCTAACGAAGCTTCAACTTGCCCTAACGTTGATTCATTAACGGTGCTAACACGTGTCGCCGCGATTTGAATGGCAGGATCTTCACCAAATAAATTGGGTAACGCATACAAGCTGCCAACTAGCACAACGAATAGGATAAGGATATATTTCCACAAAGGGTATTGATTAATCATTCCAGATTTTCCGTGAAGGGGAGAATAACGTAAGGCCAATGGATATCTAAAGATAACCATTGGCCAGAGAATTTGGTAAGTTCTAAAGTGAAATTGCCATCAGACTGCATACATGCGTCCATAGAAACAACATCCTGTTTAGATCCGCTAAATCAGTTATGTAGTGCTGATTGTTCCCTTAGGCACTAAAGAGGCAACTGATTGGCGTTGAATTTTTAACTCAACCCCTTCGGAAACTTCGATGGTGACAAAATTGTCGTTTATCTCGACAACTTTTCCTAACAAACCACCGCCAGTGACAATTTCGTCACCCTTCGCCACTGATTCAGTTAATTTTTTATGTTCTTTGGCGCGTTTAACCTGTGGTCGAATGATGAAAAAGTAAAATATGACAAATAACCCAACCATCATAATTAAACCGGTGATATCGCCACCACCACCACCCGCTGGCGCTGCGCCTTCAGCCAATGCGTCTGAGATGAAAAAGCTCATTGTATCATTCCTTATCTTATTTGATTATTGTAAAGCTGTTCACACCATAGCCATATGTTCAATAATTCGTTCATGTCTAAGGTATGCAACAATCTTTGTAACAATTCAGCTAACTGAAATTTATGCGTAACTGTTCGGATTGCTCCTGGTTTGTTCGAGGGCAAGGAAAAAAACACGCAGTTTACAAAAGCAAATGAGCATTTTTGACACCGCCATCGGGCAAATCAAGCGTAAACTGAATAGTTGCCAATCTTTCACCCGAAAGAAAGCGGCATATTATTACACATCCTCTGGCAATTGTGAGCGCTTCGCATAAAATTCTTTACGGAAATTTTCAAACGTTTTTGTCTCAATAGCAGATCGCATATCAGCCATGATTTTTTGGTAATAATATAAATTATGAATGGTGTTTAATCTTGCACCAAGTATTTCTCCTGCTTTGTCTAAATAACGCAAATAACTGCGAGAATAGTTTTTGCAGGTATAACAGTCACAGTTTTCGTCCAACGGATTGGTATCTTTTTCATACCGCTGATTTCTTATTCGTACCACACCGGTACTGGTAAACAAATGTCCATTACGGGCATTTCGTGTGGGCATGACACAATCGAACATATCTACACCACGGCTCACTGCCTCAACCAAATCTTCGGGTGTTCCGACACCCATGACGTATCGTGGCTTATCACTGGGCAACAAATTAGTAATGTCATCCAGTACTTGATGCATTTCTGTCTTGCTTTCACCTACCGACAATCCCCCCAAAGCATATCCATCAAATCCAATTTCTAATAATCCCTCTAATGACGCTTTACGAAGCTCAGGGTACATACCACCCTGAACAATTCCAAACAACGCGTTTGGATTATCACCAAAGGCTTCTTTACTTCTTTTTGCCCAGCGTAATGATAAAAACATGGAATCTTCTGCTTGCTTTTCTGTTGCAGGGTATGGGGTACATTCATCAAATATCATGACGATGTCGGAACCTAATGCAGTTTGCACTTGCATGGATTCTTCCGGCCCCATGAAAACTTTAGATCCATTGATGGGTGAACGAAAATGCACACCTTGTTCTGTGATTTTACGTAACTCCCCTAAACTGAAAACTTGAAATCCACCAGAGTCAGTTAAAATCGGTTTTTGCCAATGCATGAAATCATGTAAATCACCGTGCAAGTTAATGATTTCCGTTCCTGGTCGGAGCATGAGATGGAAGGTGTTGCCTAATATAATTTCTGCGCCGATGCCTTCCACTTCTTCTGGCGTCATGGCTTTTACTGTGCCGTAAGTACCAACGGGCATGAAGGTGGGGGTTTGGATAGTGCCGCGTTTTAAGGTTATTTGTCCTCGCCTGGCAACATGGTCTTGTGTGATTAAATTAAATTTCATTGCTGATTGGGATTTGTTCTTGAAAAATCTAAGTATAACGTTTTTTGTTGGGGATTGTATTTTAATGCTGTGGTTTGAATCGCGCCTTTGGATGAGCGTATTTTAAAAACATGCTGTGAATCCATCCATGGACGCGCTACGCCCGCGTCCATGCGGGCGAAGGTTTTTAAAAAACGATCACCCAAAGGTGCTTGAATTAGATTTGCAATGGAGATTCTCGTTCCCACGGCGGACCACCGTGGGAACCAGATAAATTATTTTAAAGCGTCCATGCGTTTATATTCACAACCACATTAACTGGGAAAGTCACATTTAAAGTGTGAGTAACCGGATTATTTATCTCTACATTAAAGTCCTCAAAAGTTGCAGGCCCAGAAACAGGTGTTAATTGAACTCTTACGGTAATATCATTCTGGAAATTAGTTGGTAGAATTACCACAGGCTGAACTGCATCACTACCAAAATCCAACTGAAAAAATCGTGTTCCGTCTGGAAGAGGCAAAATTTCATTTCCGGCTACAGAGACGATATCCAATTTTGGGGTTACATCTAAAAACACTTTCATAAAGCTACCACGTGTGCATGAAGCACTAGGAAAAGCTGAGCCAACACAGTTTAAATTCAACGTAGTGTTTGGAAAAATAAACGAATCAATTCGAACTCGACCATTTATAGAATTCTGAACACCTTTTCGTCTAACATCCAAGCTCCCTAAACCATCAACATTGGGAGCCACAAGCCTAATCGCACCTCCGGAACCAAGACCCCTTTGAAAATTAATTCCTACATTATTTTCTCTATTACCACCTCTAGCCAAAATTGATCCGTTTACTAAAATATTCGTTGATGATGCCAATAGTATCGCACCTCCACCACCGCCTCCGGCTCCATAATTGGCATCACCACCGCTACCACCAGATCCACCAATCATTGGCAAAAGTTGAGGATTTCCATAAGTACTAACAAAAGTTGCACTAGTGCTCACATTGGGATTTGCACCTGGGCCAAATCCTGCTGATGGTTCAGAGCCTGGGCTATTTAATACTCCAGCTCTACCACCACCAAATCCACCAGGACCACCCACTCCCCCTATTCCAATTTGCCCCTCACCACCATCTTGACCAGAAACATCAATCGTTCCATTTATCAAGATATCACCTTGTGTCAAAATAAATACTGGTGTGTTATCTTCATTCTTGTTAAACCTCATTACAGCGCCCGCTTCCACGGTCAATGATTGATAATGTAAAATTCCATCCGATGGCAAATCAATTGCGGGTGCATCTACCGAAATCACTTTTGCTTCCGTACCTATACTACCTGAGTTAAATGCTGCCGCATGGGCCTTTACGCTAACTAAACCAGTAAGTGTTATGACACTTGCCATTAGGACATTAATGGATTGATTACTAAATCGATTTGTTAAACTCATAACACACCTCTATTAATTAAGGACCTGGCTTAAAGCCCAGGGAAATATCTTCGGGGTTCGCAATCACCGTTCCCAGTGAAAAATTAGGATCATCGTTAACACCAGTTCGCAATACACTGATATCTTGCGGTAAACTCGTGACAGTACCGATGGTAAAATTTGGATCATCATTTACGCCGGCGCGTAATACGCTAACATCTTGTGGTAAACTCGTGACAGTGCCTATATTAAAATTAGGATCATCATTCACGCCTGCCCGTAATACACTGACATCTTGCGGTAAACTGGTAACAGTACCAATGGTAAAATTTGGGTCATCATTTACGCCAGCTCTCAACACATTAACATTTTGTGGCAAACTGGTAATCGTCGTAATTTCAAAGTTTGGATCATCGTTTACACCAGTACGTAATACAGAAATATTTTCTGGCTTGTTTACTATACTCAATTTCGGATAATCAGCCTTACTATTAGCATTGGTTTCAAATCCAATCACTTCATCATAATCGTTCCAACCATCACCATCGGAATCGACTTTATTTGGATCCGTAGCATATTCCACTATTTCCTGCCCATCAGACAATCCATCATCATCACTATCCTCATTTAACGGATCAGTGGAATGATCATTAATTTCTGCACCGTCTTTCAGGCCATCGCCATCACTGTCTTCATCGATTGGATCGGTCGCATGCTCTTTCACTTCATCACCATCATTTAAACCATCACCATCAGAATCTGGGTTATTTGGATCGGATCCAAATCGCACTTCCAGTTGATTATTCAATCCGTCATTATCATCGTCCGGACCCAGATTGACCTTTATGTATGTGGTAACAGGTTGTGCCTTTAAAACACCATCGTCCACCTGCAATTGAGCAATATATTCACCTTCCCACAGAGGGTCAAATACTGGCGTAGCGATATTAGGATTTGAAATAATTGCTTTGCTTAAAGGTGGCTGGCGTAACAAAGACCAACGAAAATTTAACTCGTCAGCATCAGCATCAACGCTGTTGCTACCGTCGAGGTTTATCGGATCATCCCCCGCAATAATATTGTGCTCAGCACCGACCACCGCAACAGGGCGAGAATTACTTGTACTAATTACTATAGTGTCCGCTCGGCTTGACACGACACCATCGGAAACAATGAGCTGCACAACATGATCTCCAGCGGCGTCTATACTTAAATGACTTATGGCGTCCTCGGTGCTAGATAAGGTCGCACTACTTGCACTCGGTTTAGAAATTAACGACCAAACATAAGTAAGTGAATCACCATTTGCATCAAACGAAGCCGATGCGTTTAATTCAACGAGATCATCCACTGATGCAGTCTGATCCTCGCCTGCATTCGCGATGGGTGCAATGTTTTCTGTTGTGAGTTTAATGGTTACTGGATCACTATCAGCCACACCATCGTTAACTGACAATTGCACCACATAAGTCCCTGCAACATCGGTGTTTAACGTGGGCCGAATTGCGAGCGAACTTGATAAATTATTGACGCTATTTTCTGGTGCCTCCAACAGAGACCAGGCATAACTCAACTTATCTTCATCCACATCAGTGGAAAGGCTTGCATTCAATTGCACCGTATCATTGGCCTGAATAACTTGATCAAAACCTGCATTGGCAATGGGACGCACATTGTTGGTATCCACTTCCACGATTTGTATGGGGCTGACATTGCTGCTGTCTGCTACACTCAGTTCAGCTGTGTAATTTCCCGCCACATCCACAGAAAAATTGGGGCGCAAGGAATTAATTTCATTTAAAGTTGCAGTGCTATTCTCCGGCACCGTAAGAGACCATTGATAATTAATAACATCACCATCTTCATCCGTTGAGTTTGATCCATCCAATGTAACTATTTCACCAATTTGTGCTTTTATATCAACGCCCGCATTTGCCATGGGTTCTACATTTCCGAATGTCACAATCACATTATGTGTTGCACTATCTAAATTACCATCGTTTACCACTAATGAAATTTTGTAATCACCTTCGATATCCGGTGCAAGTAAGGCAGTTAGGCTTGTCTCGTTTTCAATTATTGCGTTACTACCTTGGGGCCTTTCATCTAAAGTCCAAAGGTAATTCAAAGCATCACCATCAATATCCGTTGAATTTGATGCATCTAACTGCACTTGTTGTCCCGCTTTGACTCGAATTTGATTTTGCGCTCTTGCCACAGGCGCCGAATTTTCATAACTAAAAGTATGTAAAACCGGCTCGCTCTCCAACAATCCGTCATTTACCACCAAAGATAAAACATATTCACCAAAAACATCGGGAACAAAATTGATATTTGCTTCTGTTGGAGTGCTAATGCTTGCAACACTGGTATCGGGTGCAGATACTATTTGCCATGAAAAGGTTAACGTTTGTAAATTTGCATCAAATGAGTCACTACCGTCTAACACCACTGCTTTCGGATTACTTGGATCGTTAGATTCTACAATTTGCGCCACTGGTGCTTGGTTTTGGTATTCTAGACTAAGCACTACAGCTTCGCTATCCGCTTGCCCATCAGAGATTACTAAATTGAATTCATAATTACCTAAAACATCGGGAATGAAACCTGGACTTGCAATGGTTACATCGCTAATTTGCGCTACACTTCCTGTGGGAGCAGATACGATTGACCATGAATACGTTAAAGCATCACCATCTTCGTCTGAAGAATTACTACCATCTAAAATAACTTCATCTGGGGTATTGATTACAATGTTAGATCCAACACTTGCCACCGGAGGATTATTTTTCGGTGTCTCCGCAGGTGCTTGGTTATTTGTTTGAGTAATAAAACGCAAGTTTTTCAAAGATGTTAAAACTGAAAAATCCGTAATATTGTTTTTGCTTAAATCCAAATACACCAACAAGGATAAATTGGCCAATGCTGAAATATTTTCAATTTTATTATCAGCTAAACTGATGTGGGTTAATTTCACCAAGGTGGTAAGTGGCGAAATATCTTTCACTCCGCTACCGCTTAATTGTAATCGTGTAATATTAACCAGATTCTCAAGACCGGATAAATTGGCTAGTGGATTATCGCTAATACCTAATCCGGTAATTTCAACTAATGTGTTTAGTGGCACTAGGGATCGAACCGTATTATTTTGTAATTGTAAGGTTCTTATTTTTATTAATGTTCCTAGTGCCGATAAATCGGTAATTCTATTATTGGATAAATTGAGATAAACGAGTTTGTTTAGTTTGCCTATTGGAGAAATGTCGTTAATTTTATTGTTATTGAGATTCAATGATTCTAGATTGGTGAAGATATCTAATCCATTCAAATTTGCTATTTTCTTACTTTGGCACTGTAAAGACACGACGTCCTTAACGGCTTTATAACCACTATCAGCCAAACATTGTTTTAGTGCGAGATCTTCAATAATAACACTATCGACACTCTGCAACGGCCTGGCTTGAACGGCTTGTTGTAAATCCTCAACTCCATCACCCGTTGCCACTAGCAAATAATGGTATTCCACATCGGCATTAATGCCAGGATGCGTAAACGGCGAACTGGGATTAGCAAACTCCACATCACTTTGTGACGCGGGTCGATCCACTGCAAAAAACAATTTTGCGGCCGAATAGGCAGGTGAAAGTGACCAGGATAAAATATTTTGGCCCAAACCAGCTTCTATTGCTAAATCCTGCACCAGTGGTTTGCTTGCAACTGATTCTGTGGCGATAGTTAGCACATTTGATTCACTCTCACCAATGGGATTAATGCTTTTGATTTTTACGAAATACCTTGTACCTTCTGTTAAATTTGGTAGGGTTGACGGTGGTTTTACATCGTCGATTATTGTTGTATTCGCTTCAGTAAATTCTGCATCGCTACTGAACAGTAATTGATATTTCTCGTAATTATTGGATTCTGCCCAATCGATAAAAATGCTATTACTATCGGCTCGTGCATACACAATTTCCGCTGAACTTGGCGCAGTAGTAGGAACATTCGGTGTGGCGGTAAATAGCGAACTTTGAATTCCCTCACCCTGAGGGAATATTGCACTGATGACAAAATACAAAGGTGTATCGTTTGTTTTCTCAGCCAATTCAAAACGTGTAGAATTAGTTTGCATTGGCAACGCTTTACCCAGACCGTCTGGCGTTTCACTCACATAAACATTATATGCATTAGCACCTAAAACTCGTTGCCATCGCAATGTTACTTTTTCATCTCCACTCACTGCAACCGTAACACCCGGAGCCGGTAAAGTAGACAGTGGATTATCAAGCAATTTAATTTCAATTTGCTCAGCTAAAATCTGAATTTTGCTCGCATTGATTATTTGATTAGCTGATAAATCAATTTGAATTAAATCTGCTGTGGCAATTTCATTTTTATTGAGCTTGTTGGCTTTTTGTCGTTGAATTAAACTTGCCAGGGGAGTGAGATCAACAATTTGATTATTAGAGAGATCAATGACTTTAAGCTTTTCTAAGGATTCAATGCCTTCTAAACTGCTTATACCATAAGCCGAACAATTAAGGACTTCGATTAATTGCGCTTCCAGGCCAGAATCATCAATACATTGCTTAAGTTTCGGATCAGCTATCAACACCTGCGCGAAAAAAGGTTGTTTGCTGTCTTCATCATGGCAGGCGACAAGCACTATAACGGTAAAAATTCCTACCGTTTTCATGATATTTCTGACTAAGTTTTTGATTGTTTTGCGCATATTTAATTTCAAACGTCGCAATCCAGAGAGAGGAAAGCGCGTAGTATAATAAACCAAGCTTTAGTGTCCATTTAGGAATATTTAAATTGTTTCAAATTGCTCTTAAGTTTACGGAAATTGTTACATTAACTCTTCTCATTTCTAATTTTTATCAACAGTCTCATTCTCAACTAAATATACTGTTCATCTTGTGACCCATTTCATATTTGGGTAATCATTTTTCTTGTGACTTGTAAAACTAACGCGTCCACACATTAACTTTTACAGAGATATTTGCAGGGAAGTCGATATTAAATATCTGAGTGTTACTTTCGGCCGTATTCTTTTGTAACACATCATCCACAATTACTGGCACACCGCTTTCAGGCGTTAACTGTAATCGAATATTAGTATCTGCAGTAAAATTACTGTATTGCACTTCCACTTCTTGTGTGGCAGGTGATCCCGCAGGGAATATATAAATATTGTCGCCGGCTACTGGATTATTATAATCCTGTCCTACGCGGATGATTTGCATGGTGGGAATATCAGGAATGAGCACCTGTAACAAACTACCAATACTACAGGTATCACCATTGAACACCGATCCTGTACAAATCAAATTAAATTTTGGATTTGTACGTGTTAGAGAGTCCACCCTCACACGACCCCGTCCAACCGTACTTGATAAACCCTCACCTCGTACACTGACATCCAATTCTCCAGCGCCCTCAACAATAGGTGCAATTAATCGTATCGCACCTCCGCTGCCTGTCCCCGACTCTGTCGAAAAGTTTGTAAACGCTGTATCTCCACCAAGAGAAAATATTTTTCCATTGAGTGTTATGGAAACGTCTGATGCTATTAATATAGCGCCACCACCACCGCCACCGCTTTTATTACCAGATCGGTAATCACTGCCACCTCCACCTGAGCCACCAACTAACGGAATCAATAATTGACTTCCATAAATCGGACCAGCACTACCATGTCCGTCGCGACCCTTCGTACCATAACTCCCACTTCCACCAGTTGAGCCTGATCCGGAATTTGCTATAGCACCTCCTCCCGGGCCATAGCCAGGTGAAGGCTCACTACCTGCCAAACCAGCCGTCCCCATACTACCACCATCAAAACCGCCGGGCCCACCTCTTCCACCCAGACCTGAAGCTTGACCATCCTTTCCGGACACATCAATATTTCCCTCTATAACAACTGGGCCGCTTGACAAAAGATAGACAGGTGTATTGGCTATGTTTTTGGTAAATGTTAAGGTATTTCCAGTAGCAATGTTAATACTGGTGAAGTTATAAACTCCATCTGGGTGTGAGGTCATGTCCAGGTTAACATCTCCATCCAGTACTTCCAGTGCACCATCAGCTCCTGTGCTACCAGAGCTAAACGTTGCCGCATAACAATTAATATTCGACAAGCTAAATACAGCTGCAAACCACATTAAATACTGAAAAATGTTTTTGTTTCTATTTAGCAGAAAAGTTTTCATAATAACCTCATATAAATTTCATAATTTTTTTCAATTTCGTTACTGCAATTTAACTGTCACATCTTGTGGATCGGCAACGATGGTGTTTAAAGGAACATTATTACTTCTATCCAATCCTATTCTTAATGCAGAAACATCACTGGGATTCCCCAAAATCAGATTTAGTGAAACATCGGAATTAATATCAATGGCAGTACGTAAAACAGCAATATCTTGTGGTGTGGCCATCAAGGTATTCAATGGAACATCATTGGTTTGCGATGCATCGACACGAAGCACATTGATATCCTTGACTTCACCGACAATTGAGTTTAACGCTACGCTACTACTAACCCCTGTACGTAGTACGGTGATGTCGTTGGGCTGACTCATCACTAACGGCTTCGAGTTCGCTGAATTAGGATTGGTCCCTGCTTCTACTTCTAAATTATCATTCCAGCCATCTTTATCTGAATCGGGATCATTTGGATTGGTTAAGGTTTCTTTGACTTCCTTTCCATCCAATAATCCATCTCCATCACTGTCTTCATTCAATGGATCAGTTTTATATTGATTGATTTCCTCACCGTCATTGAGACCATCATCATCGGTATCGGCATCAATGGGGTCGGTTTCATGACGCTTAACTTCATCACCATCATTTAATCCATCCCCATCACTATCAGCAACTAACGGATCAGAACCGTATCGTTCCTCCAACGTATTATTCAACCCATCGTTATCATCATCTTGCCCCAAATCAACCTTAATGTAGGACGTCGCGGGTTCACTATAAAAATCGCCGTCGGTTGTAATAAGTTGAACGATATATTCGCCTTCCCACAATGGCTCAAACGAAACAGTTCTTCCAAACGTTCGTGATAGTTCTGCTTTATTTAGGGGGGGGGTAAACAAGAAAGACCAACGATATCGCAAGTTGTCATCATCGACGTCAAATGAATTTGAGCCATCTAATGTAATCGTTTCGCCTTGCGTTAATGAAATTTCATCTGCTAAAAGTGATACTGGGCGAGTTCTGGAACTATTAATCAATACCGTGTCTGGCTCACTAAATGCCTCTCCATCATTGACAATGAGTTGCACAACATAATCCCCAGACACATCGACACTAAAGCCCGTTATTATATCATTTGCACTAGTTAATTCTGTCGAACTGCTTTCAGGCTTGTTAATTAGAGCCCACTCAAATCCTATGGGCTGATTCTCCGGATCGAATGACTGATTTCCGTTTATTTCTACTGTATTGCCTATTGTTTCACTAATATCATTACCGGCATTTGCAATTGGCGGCAAATTTTCGGTAAATAATTTAATTGTCTTTGGTTCACTATCGACACTTCCGTCGTTCACCAAAAGTTGGATAACATATTCGCCTTTAGCATCGATACTCAAGACAGGTCTTATCATCGATGTTGAAGATAATGTAGCAGTACTACTCTCCGGTTTTTTTGAGATAGACCAGGAATATATTAGACGATCTCCATTAATATCACTGGATCGACTGCCATCCAACGTTATGACATCTCCAACTTGAACTGATTTATTGTCACCAGGATTTGCTATGGGCGGGGTGTTTGACGTTTCTATTTTTAAGCTATCTGGCTCACTTGTTCTGGAACCATCAGTCACAGTCAGCTCAACTTCGTAGCTACCTGCTACGTCAATCGTCATGCTAGGTCGCATGATTTGATTATCCGTTAACGTAGCTTGACTACTTTCGGCTCTACTTTTTAATTGCCAATTGTATTTCAATAAATTTCCATCTTCATCATAAGACGAAGAACCATCAAGCCAAATGGTCTCACCCACTTGAGTTAATATTTTCGGCCCTACTTTTGCAATTGGCGTAATATTTCCAAAAACGATTTTGGTGATATGCGGTAAGCTAACATTCTGGCCATCACTTACCAGTAACTGTACCTCATAGGGACCTTCCACATCTGGTAACAATTGCGCTTGTGAATTTTTATCGTTAGCCAAAACAGCCGTACTGCCGTTTGGCGCATTCACAATCGTCCATTGATACGTTAACCCATCGCCGTCTATATCCGTCGACTTGCTACCATCAAGCAATGCAGTTTGCCCTACTTTGACACGAATTTCATTTTGCGCCCGAGCAGTGGGTGGTTTATTATCATGAAGAATATTTATGACCGCTTGGCTTTCTAACAATCCGTCACTGACGGTGACTCGAATTTCATAATCACCGCTAATGTCGGGTTTGAAACTCGCTATATCACTTGTTGCGTTATCAATGCTTGCTTCACTACCGTCTGGCGCCTGGTCAATTTGCCATAAAAAACTCAGATCCTGTTGATTTACATCAGTTGACAAACTGGCATCTAAAACAATAATTTGACCGGAATTTCCGTTAGTGTCCTCATTGAACACAACTTCTGGGGCTCTATTCTCGTAGTTGATCATTATTATAGCTGGCTCGCTATCGGAGTAACCATCACTGACAATCAACGATATTTGATAAATACCAAACGTATCTGGTATTAAATTCGTTATTGAATTATCTGGGTTCTCAATACTCGCATTACTTCCCTCAGGCGCATTATCGATTGTCCATCGATATGTGAGTGCATCATTACTCTCATCAGATGAATTTGACCCATCAAGCGGAATAGTCTGCGAAATTAAGGTAAGAATATTTTCGCCAACAACGGCGACTGGAATTGTGCTTAAACTGACGTTTTCATAAAAAATGGTAATCACATCAATATCAGCAGAAGATTTTCCATCGGTTACGGCTAAAGAAATCAAATACTCTCCGACCACATCGGGTGTAAAACTTGCGATTGCGGTATTTGGATTAGTGATATTAGCATTGCTATCGGAAGGTTTTGAAACAATTTGCCATAAAAACGTTAATTCATCCCCATCTAAATCAGATGAACCACTACCATCTAAATCCACCGATGATAATTCATTCAAAGAAACATCTTCACCCGCATTTGCAACAGGCTTGTTATTTATCGCTTTTTCTGCGGGATCTACATTATTTTGTTGATTACGAAAAGCCAGTTTTTGCAATTGATTTAAGACAGAAAAATCAGTTATTTGATTATTACTTACATCAATATAGCGGAGTAACGTTAAATCTCGCAATGAATTGATACTAGAAATTTTGTTGTCCGCTAAATTCAAATGCGTTAGATTTTGCAACTCAGCCAAAGCATCCACATCTTGCATTTGATTTTTACTCAATTGCAGTCTTTTCAAATTTGTTAACAATTTAATTGAAGAAATATCGGTAATTTTATTTTCGCTAAGCCCTAAACCCGTTAATGAGGTAAGTGTATTTATACCAGACAGGTCTTGAATTAAGTTATTCTGCAATTGCAAAGATTGCAACTGGGTTAATTCATCTAATTTAGAAATATCCTCGATTAGATTATTCGATAAATTAATCGATATTAATCTTGTAAGAAATTGTAATTCAGATACATCACGAATTGCGTTGTGACTTAAATTTAAATTTGTGAGAGAGGTAAATAGACCCAATCCTGACAATTGACGAATCCCCAAGTTTTGGCAACTTAACATTGTCACATCGGCAATATAAGTATACCCATTTTGATTTAAACAGTTTATCAATCCATCATCTGAAATTTGTAATGATGAAATTGCGATTTTTGGTTTTGCTTGTGTTTCGAAAGAAAACGAGGCGCCTTCATTATCATTGATGATCAATAAAAAATGATATGTCTTAGTGACATCTAAATCTGTTAATATGATTGGAGAGGTTGGGTTTTCTAATTCAATGCCATCTTCTACCGTTGCAATCTTATCTAATGCATAATAAATTTTTGCGGTTTGAATATCAGACTCCATCGTCCAACTTAATCGAATTAATCGATCCCCCGCTTCCGCCGTGAGTGGTGTTATTTTACCTTTTGAAGATGATGCAAGGGTTGTTAAAGTGACCGGCAAAGAAAATTGACTGCCAACCGTATTACCAGCTTCAATTTTAATGTGGTAAACAGTATCCGATTCTAATCCGACCAAACTATATGGCGGCTTCACATCGTCAATTATGGTTGTTTCAGATTCTGGAAATTCTACATTTCGGCTATAATGCAACCGATATTGTAAATAATCATTTACATCTTGCCAGTCAATAAATAAATCTGACTCATTGGTTCGTGCAAAAACAATTTCAGGCGAAACCGGCGAATCAACTGCGCCGCTAGGTGTTGCGGAAAAAACTTCACTCTGTAATCCTTCACCCTGCGGAAACAGTGCAACAATAACAAAATATATTGGCGTATCATTTTCTAAATTATTTACCACAAAGCGAGTATTACTAACCGTTAATGGCAATTCCTTTGTCACCGTATTACGATCTTCACTCATATAAACCAAATAACCATTTGCACCTATAACTCGTTGCCACCGAAGCGTAACCTGATTATTACCACGAACTGCCCTGGTTAATGAGGGTGCAGGCAATGTTTGTAATGGGTTACCATCTAATACAATGTCAATTTGATCTGACAATAACTGTAACTTGCTCGCATTAACAATTTGATTATTTGACAAATCGATATTTTGTAGATTAACACTCAATAATATTGCTCTACTTTTATTTTTTTGCTTCTGTTGCTGAATTAGCGCAACTAGCGGAGAAATATCTGTGAGTACATTATTGGAAAGATCAATAGATGTTAAACTTTGCAGTGATTCTATTCCCTCCAATTGATTAATGTTAGCATCTGAACAATTGAGGATTTTTATACTTAATGGATCTAGCCCAGTATTGTCAATACATTGTTTCAAGTTTGCATCTTGAATAATTACAGTGGCTTTTTCTGAAAAAATTGTTTCTTCATCGTGACAAGCCAGCAATATGATTGGCGACACAAATATTATTAACAGTCGAACTAATTTTATTTTTTTCATTGTCATTGCAAACATCGGTAAATTGGTTTTCCCTAAATTCATTATGAGAGCTGATTTTAAAACGGACTTTCTTTACGTAATCCAATTGAAATCTGATGATTGGTCAAGTTCTCATAAGCAAGCAATGATTGGTAAGATGTGAAAATTGACAAGCCACCCGTTAATACTGTGGAAACCGCAACTTGTGCTGTAACATAGTTTCGATCAGGTTTTGAGGATTTGAATCCAAAATTAGTGTTTGTTTTATCAGCGACAAAATACCCGGATACGGTTTGTTCATTGTTAGAAAATTCGTGAATCCAGCTCAATTTAAACTGTGGTATTACAACCGCCTTACTCATGCTAAAAACGTGACTGAGTGATAATCCCAAATTGGTTGAAATACTTGTTGAACTTTGTTCATTAATAGACAAATCATAGGCTGTTGTATTACCACTGGCATTTCTTTCCTGGTAACCATCAATATTGGATTTTGCAAAATTGAATTGTCCATTAAACCCTAAGCTACTACCATTTCCAAAACTATGATCGTAACCGCCACTAAATGCCATCGCCGTCTGTAGGCTTTGAGTATCACTCAATTCTGTTTCCGCGACCTGCACACCTGAAAGAATGAAATTGACATTTCGAGTCAAATCAAAATTATATTTCCCAATACTAATTAATCCATCGATATAAAAATCATTTTTGTGGAAATAGGTTGAATAAAATAATAAATCATATCCCTTCGATTCAACTTCGCCAGAGTTTCCATTGAGTGTTGCTGTAGATTGTGACAAACCCAGCGCCAAGCCAGTGACGAGTCGCGATGAAATCTTGTAATCTATTCCTGTTGAAATTCCGAATTGATGCGGTTTATAACCGGTTTCGTTGGCAGTATCTTTTCGCTCACCAAAACTATAATTACCCGATACAAATATGTCATAACGTTTACCTAACAATGATGACAGTGCACTACTTTCTTCGTCCAACAATATTGCGCTTAATGCTCGCGTCACGTCGGCCGGTATTGCTTCACCATTTAATGAAAATGACAATCCAGATAAAGAAGCGGTATTAATCCCAGATCGAACTGCGGATAAACGACTACCAATATTACTGACTTGTTGACTTAGCATTTGCTGACTAATTCTGACTTGACTAGCAGCAGCGGCGGGAGAGATAGCTCTTAAAGCTTGTGCCGTAGCTGCAGCGGTAACTTCTGTTTCAAATGCGCCACACAAATCCAATAAGGCTTGTTGATCAGTTTGCTCAGATTGACCAGCATCGTTTTCCTTGAGATTGGCACAGAAAAAATTCAAGGTTTCAGCAATCGCTGCTTGAGGCGTATCTATTTTAGCTGTTGACCCGACAACATCATTGTCTATGATGTTAATGGAAAACCGACGACTTGTTGCTGATCCATCAATAGTCACATTTGCATTTGTAGAAAAAACAATATCAAAAACTTCTGTTTCTTCAAGTAAGACATCATCAACAATCGTAAAACTGATTGTTCGGCTTCCAGACTCCCCCGTTTGCCATACTTCAGTACCGTTTGCTGCTTGATAATCACTGTTGGCTTCAGCGGCTTGAGGACTTTGGATGGTAAACTCTGTTTGATAATTTAATTCAACAGCTTGGTCACTATTACTATCTCGTGTAAGCACGGCAGTTATATTTATCACCGATGCACTTTCAGAAACAGATGTACTTCCATTAATTGATAATGAAATGTCATCCGCATATCCACTCATCGGCACGCTTAGAATCAGCAAAACAAATAATAATTTAATTCGCACGGTTTTTCTTTTTCCCTCTTTTATTCACCCAATATTGTTATTTAATTTTAGGAATCACTGACTTAATCGGATGAAATGCACTCAATTCTCTGCATTTTATCATATAATAAGAAGATGTAAGTGCGCTAGATCACAAGCAATTTTCACATGTTATCCAACATTTTCGTTTAAATCCCTCACCCAATGCCATTGGCTAATAATAACACGCCAGATTACATTAACTTATTTCAGACATTAAATATTTCAAACTAAAGGCTTTTTTTATTTTTGCCGATAGAATCAGTAAGCAACAAGGTAATTTATATGAATTTAGTTAGACACATGCTCAAAAATTTGTTATTAGCTTCCACGTTATTCTGCTTTTCATTCACCACCCACTCATCCACCATAGGTGAGATCCTCACAACCGACGGCGAAAAATATTATATTTCTAAATTTGGCGCAACCAATAACAAAAAAAGTTACGTGTTGAAAGTTGGAAAAAAATATATTCCGATTTCTAAAGTAAAAAGCATCTCAAAGGTAGAAGTTGGTGGAGGGCGATCGGCATATTTAGTCGTACTAAATAATGGAGACATAAAATCAGGGCGATTAGGGCTCTTCTTTTACGAAAAAACCAAGCTAGTGTATCCGGGGAAAAGCAATGGTAAAACAGTATTTGTTCCAGTCTTGAAGGACAGAAATCAACAGGGACTAATATTCACGACATCAAAGAACAAGAGGACAATCGAAATTGGTTATCCAAATACGATTAACGAAATAAAATTATATACAAAAAACTCAGATTTGAAACTATAGCTCAATCGATTAAAAATGTGTTATTCGTCACATTTACCAACGATAAACGAAAATGAACTTTGAACTTCCGCATCCATCTTTTCATCTCCAGATATCATGGGCATAAGAACTTCTGCATCATCTGCCCCAAATTGAAATACGACTTCGTTGTAAACACAAGCGCAATCAGTCCCGTCTTCGACAAATGGCGAGCCTTCACAAATTTCAATAAATGGCTCTTTTAGATCGTCAGATAATACTTGGAAGCTACAAAACATCCCAAATAACAAAAGTACAAATCTGTTGTTTCGGGTAATCACAAGACACTTTCCCTTAAGAAAATAAATTAAATAACTGCAATTTCACGATTCTTGCAATTAATATCGGCCTTGTATAAATAATTTTAAATATAATATCAAATTAATTTAACACTTAAAGCTATTCAATGAACATGGCATCTCCATAACTAAAAAAGCGATATTTTTTCTGAATTGCATGCTCATAAGATTTTAAAATCAATTCACGAGTTGCAAAAGCACTGACCAAAAGGAGCAATGTTGACTCAGGCAAATGGAAATTTGTTAACAAGCAATCAACAGATTTAAATTGATATCCAGGATAAATAAAGATTTGTGTGTCACCTTGATATGGATTTAATTCACCATTATTTGTTGCAGATTCTAAGGCGCGAACAACGGTTGTTCCAATGGCAATAACACGCCCGCCTTTTTTTCTCGCAAGCTTAATGGACTCAACCGTTTTCTCCGGAACATGAATCCATTCTTTGTGCATTTTGTGTAATAAAAAATTGTCTTGCCTTATCGGCTGAAAAGTTCCTGCACCAACATGCAATGTAATGGTCTCAATTTTTGCACCACGAGATTGAATGTTATTTAATATTGATTCATCGAAATGCAACCCTGCCGTTGGTGCCGCGACAGCGCCCTTGTTTTCTGCAAAAATTGTCTGATAACGTTGTTTATCTTCACTTTCTGCATTCCGCTGCAAATAGGGTGGTAAGGGTATTTCTCCGTAAGACTCTAAATAATGAAATATTTCTAATTCATCCTCAAAACGCAATCGATACAATCCATCCTTTTTATCAATTACTTTTACAAATGCACCTCCTGCTAATTCAATACTACTGTGAATTTTTGGTGATTTGCTGGCACGTATAAATGCCGACACTTGATTTTCTGGCAATATTCTTTCGATCATTACCTCAACACTTCCGCCTGAGGATTTTTTACCAGTTAATCTAGCGGGTACAACCTTGGTATTGTTTAAAACGACAACATCATCCTTGTTAATGTAATCTAAAATATCAACAAAATTTCTATCCCTAATTTCACTAGTCGATTTATTGAGGTACAATAACCGACTTGAAGTACGTTCTTGAGGCGGGAATTTTGCAATTAATTCGTCCGGTAACACAAAGCTAAATTTTGATTTTTCCATGACCGAATTATAACATTGAAAAATAATGATCAAAGTCCTGCTAAGTCATATATCCGCTAATCCCGTGAATAAATTGAATACTTTGGGTAGTTTTTCCAAAATATTTTCACATCATCTATTTAGCATAAATCCGCATGTGTATTTCCGAGAGTATGATGCATGAAATTTGACGATCCACTTCAAGCGGCAAATCCTGACATTAGCGCTGTCGTCAAAGCATCTGCAGGCGTAGGAAAGACCTATTTACTGGTAACCCGCTTAGTTAGATTATTAATGCAAAAAGTAAGACCTGATTCTATCTTAGCAATTACATTCACTCGAAAAGCGGCAGCAGAAATGCAATCTCGCTTACTGGAAAGACTATATGAACTTGCTGTAAGTGACGATAACGAATGCATAAAACTTTTACGTGATATCGGAATCGATGGCACTAGTGAAAATTTGAAAACTGCACAATCATTGTATGAAACATTATTACTTAGCCCTAATCAAGTTAACATCCAAACGTTTCACTCTTTTTGTCAAAGTGTTCTGAAAAAATTTCCGTTAGAAGCTAATGTCCCACCAGGGTTTGAGTTAGTCGAAGATGATACTTTTTTAAAATTATCAGCATGGGATTTATTATATCAAGACGTTACGCTAAACCCTAACAGTCCTATCGCCAAAACAATAGAAACACTTTATGACTTAACTGGTGGAATTTACAATACACATTCAGCTGTTGATAATTTTTTAGATGCGAGAAGTGATTGGTGGGCTTACACCCAACACGAAAACAATCCAGTGATATTTGCAAAAAATCAATTGGCAGAAAAATTATCATTCGAAATTGCAAAAGACCCAATTGATATCCTTTTCCAAAACGATTTAAGAAATAAATTATTAGAATCTGCTGAATTGATTGGAATGCACGATACAGCAACCAATAAAAAACTGGCAAATGGCATTGTGCAATTTTGCGAAAAACATCATATAAATTCCAACCAATCTGAAATTGAAAAAATATCCATTTTTGAATCTCTTTTCAATATATTTTATACAAAAGAAGAAAAATTACGAATTTCCACGACGAATAAAACTCGAGCAAAAAAGATTGGCGATGTAGCTGAGGAAAAACTATTACAATTGTGCGCGGACATTGGGTATGTTTTAAGGAATATTAAAAATACATTAGCCATTAAACACAACTATGATCTATCGTCTTCTTGGTATGAAGTTGGAGATCATATATTGGCATTATTTCAGAATTTAAAAGAAGAACAAAGGGTATTAGATTTTAATGATCTAGAATGGAAAACCTTTGAATTATTGACAAAAAGTGAAAATGCACACTGGATTCAATACAAACTTGACCAAAGAATCGATCACTTGTTAATTGATGAATTTCAAGATACTAATCCAACACAATGGAATTTGATCCAACCCATATTGGAGGAATTTTCTACGGACCTAGAAAGAAATCGCAGCGTCTTTATCGTTGGTGATGAAAAACAATCCATTTACGGATTTAGACGAGCTAATCCTAAATTACTATCTCAAGCTAACCATTGGCTAGAAAATAATTTGTCAGCGCGAACGTTTTCAATGGATAAATCTCGACGATCCGCAAAGCCTATTATGGACTTGTTAAATAGCATATTCTTAGATAATACTAGCGAATTACCATTATTGGGTTTTCAAGAACATGATACCTTTTTAGATACTATACCTGGTTTTTTTGAATTGCTTGATTTAAATGTAAAGTCAGAAAAAAATGATGAACTTGATTATTTTCGCAATCCACTTATCAAACCAAGAGAAAATATTCGCAATCCACATTATTACGAAGGAATTGAAATTTCCAAGAAAATTTCTGCGTTAATGAATTCCAACACAACGTTAATAAATAAAGGCTCGACCAGATCCATAAGTTATGATGACATTATGATTTTAGTTCGTTCGAGAAACCATGTCATTGACTATGAAACAGCCTTAAGAGAGAACAAAATACCTTACATTAGTAATAATAAGAAAAGTCTACTTGAATGCCAGGAAATAAAAGACTTAGTCGCGCTACTTGAGTTTATTTATTCTCCCTATAAAAAGTTAGCATTGGCAACAATATTACGCTCCCCATTATTCTCTTGCAGCAATGAAAATTTAATATATTTATTTTCTGACAAATCAGAAACCCATGGAATATTATTGTTGCAGGAAGCATGTAAAAACAATAATGCACCATATGAGATTCAATTTGCCTTAGATAAATTACTAAAATGGACAAATTTATCACAATCACTTCCCATTCATGATTTTCTGGATTATATATATCACGATATCTCCATTTATTCGCAATATGAAAATAAAATACCGGAACACTATGTTTATCGAGTACATGCGAATTTAAAACAATTTTTATCACTTGCGCTAGAAATTGATAGTGGTCGTTATCCATCTTTGGGTCGATTTATTGCTAAATTAAAATTAATGCATCAAAATGACAATTCACCGGATGAAGCGTTACAAATTCATCCCCAAGGCGCAGTTAGAATATTAACAATTCATGGCGCAAAAGGACTAGAATCACCAATTGTATTTTTAGCAGATACCGCTACAAATCGAAGCAAAGCGCAAAAACCATATGAGCCTTTAATTAATTGGCCAGCTGATTCAAACAAACCAACTGATTTTCTAGTTTGCCCATCTAAAAAACAATATACAGACCACATATCAACATTAGTTAAATCCAAACAACAAAGTTCTTTAACCGAAGACAGCAATTTACTCTATGTTGCTTTAACTCGCGCAAAGCAAGGTATAGTTATTTCAGGGTCTGTGAATAAACAACTATCCAAACTTAGCTGGTATGATTTAATTAAAAAAAGTCTCGATTCTGTGGACTTTGAATTCATATCACTCGCAGGAAAAGCCAAATCAAATTCATCAAAACCAAAAAAGGCTTTGATGAAGCGACATCCATTGTTTATCGGAAAAATTGAAAAATTCGAAAGCGCTTTTAACAATATTGATAAAGATGCGAGTTTATCAGGCACAATAATTCATAGGGCACTAGAACTCTTATCTGATCATCAGCATCAAGATTGGATTGAAAGTAAATTAAAAAATGAATTTGATAAAACAGATATCAAACCCCACTTAAACGAATCTCTTTCAGTTATTAATCATAAAACATTTAAGCATTACTTTGATAATAAATTGTATGATAAAGCATACAATGAAATTCCCATTTTATCTGCCAATAATGAATCATTTGGAATTGTCGATCGGTTGGTAATATTTCCCAATGAAATTGTCATCATCGATTATAAAACGCATCGATGTGACGAGCATGCTATACATGACATTGCCAACTCATACTCATCAAAAATGAATTTTTATGCCGAAATGCTTTCCCACCTTTGGCCAAAGAAAAATATAAAATTAGTTATTATTTTTACCCATCTGTTAAAACAAGTGTTTTTAGACACCAACGACATAAATTCTAAAGTGACAGACCAAGGTGAAATTGAAAACCAAATCAAAGAGGAAACATACCCTAATGTTTCAACATAGTTTAAAGAAAAATGCATTAGATGCTGAAAACAACGTTAGTGTGAAGTTAAACCTAAAAACCGCAGTTGATCGCTCCATGAGAGTATAACTAATGGAAACTCAATTAATTTTTCCACAAATTGAAATCACCCATTTGGTGACTCAACGCTACACAGCTGATTGCACAGATTTCAAGGCACATGACATCGTTGCAACCCCTTGGAATAGAATAACTATTCCGCGTCGCTGCGCCTTGTCCTGCACCTTAAAATCTGCACACTCAGCCGTGTTCAACTGCGGTTTTTAGGTTAAACCTAAGAATTAGATGATATTAATCAAACTTTAAAAACAATCCCAGCTTAACCCCAAAAAAGCGAGATGTACTTCTTGGCTCTTCTAAAAAGCCTGCAACGAATCCCTGTGTAGTCAATTGAGTTTCCTCACTTCCACCTAGGTCCCAAGCCTCAAAATAGAATTCTGTATATAACTGAAATCGTCTAGTGATTTCCATACGAATGGGTAATGAAAATTTTGCACCGTAGTGCTCACCAAGATCCAGTCGGTCATTGTCATATTTTTTACCGCTTGGATCGACCGCGCCCTTAAAATTAACATCTATAACGGGCTTTATAGTTCTCAATAAATTCAACTCTACCATAAAATGAAATCTATCAGTGCGAAACAAAAATCCGCGCGCACCGACATGCGCATAATACCAAGTGTATCTTTCAAATAATCCGACTACACCATTTTTGGTTTTAATATCACGTGCCCATTGATGAAAACCAACGCCAAAATATATTGTTGCAAAGTCATGTCGTCGCCAGGATTCATAAATTCGACCAATTTGAAGTGAATAATCATAAATGGTTTCCGCAGTAACTGTTTGATGAGGATTACCTGATTGTGTCTCACCATCATAATCAACTTCGCCTTTCAGGATTGACCCTTGTGCCGACATCCATACTGGACCCAAACCTTTCCCAATTTCAATTTGCCCCCCAGCGATATAACCTTTTTCATTTACAACTTCACCTGATTTATCATATTCTGAAAAATCAAACCCCATCCCTACTGTATTTAGTAAGATACCATCGCCGTAAAATGCAAAAAGCGTTTTTGGAAATAAGAAAATGGCAGATAGGATAAAAATGCTAATTCGATTCATAATACCAATAATTTGTCATCCTGACTTAATTCTGAGTTATCTGCTTTATCTAAAAATCTTTGCCAAATTGAGATGATAAATTTAGCCTTATCCACGACAAACTACAGGATCTAATTTAAATAGATATTCAGAGAAAACACGGTTACGCATCAACCATGCAAACATGCGTCCACATGATATTATTATCGATGAAAGTGAATATGAATTAATAAAAATTAATTCTTCGGCTATTTTGATACTCTGAAAATGAAAATTATGGAGAGTTTCTTATACTTTGATAAACAAATAGATTGATTTATACCCTCTTTCAATCTTTCATATTATCCATCACATCTTCTAACTTTTCCTTACCCTCTTCAATTTGATCTTCTACATTTTCTTTCATTTCCTCAGTTTTTTCGTGCATTTCATTGGCCATTTCTGAAACACTATCCATGGAATTTGACGCATCCTTAAAATCTACACCAAAGTATACAGCTGCTCCGATGATAGCAATTAGCAAAATAATGATCTTCAGCATAATAACTCCGACTATTTGTTAAACATAAAATGATTGATTTTAAACGATAGAGCAGATCATATCTCAAGGAAAGAATTTTTACAGCTAAAAAAATTGGTACAAGATGGGATCAAGTGTCACTAATTCCCAGGTAGAATCAAATGATGAATCGATTATTCCGTCCGCATCTTTATCCATTTCGATAAGGACATTGTCGCCACCCAACGCTGTAATAAATGTCAGCTGACTGATACCCGATAACGTTCGGGAAATTTGAATTTTACCCTCAGTGGGAGGTAGCTCATTTGGCCCACTTAATGTCTCTAGGGTTTTTGAAGATGTTTGCGGAAAATTCGGATTGGTGGTAATGGTAGAAACAGTAAAATCCCAAGTATAACTACCGTTTGGAACAGTTTGCCAACTAAAAGCCACATCAAATTCTACCACTTCTCTGAATGATGATGTGTCGCTCGGATGAGTCAAGGTCCAACCACCCAACACTTTTTGATTGAAATTTACTGCATCCTGTACATCAACCGCTATTGATGTGCCTCCGTTAACTGAGGTTACACCCGAACTAATATTATTTGTTTGTTGCACATTCTGAGTTTTGATTGTTGTTATCGACCAGTTTGGATCAACATTTTGCTCTCCAGTTAATATTTCTACAACATGCTCCCGCTGTCCATTTACCGTAGATCCGCCTTCTACACAATCTTCAAATCTTGTTGTAAAGATATCCCCTTGTGAGTAACCATCAGGTGTCTGATCATCAACAACGGCAACTTTAACACCACCACCGGTACAGTCGGTGACGCTTTCAGTAATTGCATCAATGCTTATATTTTTAATTCTTGCTAAGGAGCGATTTGGATCAGACTTAACGACATGGATTGGGCTTAAACTATCAAACTCGACACCAATAGATGTTAGTACTGAAAAGGCATTTTTTGGGATTGGTTTTTCAACTTCGACACTATCGAGAGGCAAATCAACTTTAGAGCAACCTAAAATGGATAAAGAAATGAATAAAAATAGATAAAAACTATTACAAATTACTACACAATTTAAAACACGCATTTAATTATATCCCACACAGCCATAAACAAAAAATTAGGCTAAAAATTATTATGAGTTATTTATTATTATTTTCAATTAATTAAATATGCGTTACGTTACTCAATATTATTCTATAAAATTGAAACACTCCGTTGCTAAATTTACTTTAATTCTTTTGCTAACCAACACATTTATTTAAAAATAATTCCAATTGATTTATTTAAGAGAAGCTTGCTTAATATTATCCAACATTCTTGATAATCTTGCTGCAGGAACATATCCAGGCACAACTTCACCGTTATCAAATACAATCGTTGGAGTACCTGAAACACCAAATTGCTCAGCGAGCTTCATGTGTTCAACTATTGGATTACTGCATTCCTTTTTAGCTTGCTCAACACCAGCTTTGGCGTCGGTAAGTGCTTTTTGCTTATCATCAGAACACCAAACAGTGACCGCTTTATGATATGACTTAGTATTTACCCCAGAACGAGGAAAAGATAAATATCGGACCTTAATTCCCAAATCAGTGTATTGGTTAATTTCTCTGTGTAATTTTCGACAATAGCCGCAATCGATATCAGTAAACACGGTAATAGTATGCTTCACGTCTTTAGGTGTAAATATGATGGAAGTGTTATCCTCAATATTTTTAACCAGTTTTTCCCGTTGAACTGAACGCGTACCTTCAGTTATATTTTTTCTGGTTTGTAGATCAATTAAATCACCTTGAAACACATATCGCCCGTTGCTAGACATATATAAGACTTGGGCACCATATACAACTTCATAGATTCCACCGATTGCAGAGGGTGAAATAATATCTGCTTTAGAATCTGGCAAAATTTGGGAAAACACTTTTTTGATAGCACTAATTTCTGCTTTTTCATCAGCAACTGATGTTGAAATCCAGGTAAAACTGGATAGTAGTAATACTATTGCAAACCTATGCACAAATGACCCCCAAAAAAACGTTATAAATTGCCTTTGAATAAAATCACAACTATACCGAAATGTATACATTAGACAACATATTCATCCGGAATATCCAAACAAACTCTGATAAATTATTGAAATATTACCAATAGTTTGTCTCAATAAAATTACACATCCATTAAATCAATTGAGCAACTATGTAAAATAATTAAGATTCTTCATTAATTATTACTTGAAACACATTGACAAGCTTCATGATTTAGCAGCCATTTTTTAGCTTCAAACAAAAATCCTATAGTCTCTCCCGCATATCCACCTAACGATTGTTTCCCCACAACTCTATGGCATGGTACAACTATTGGGTAAGGATTGCGTCGACAAGCATTAGCAACAGCCCGAGCACCACTCTCTAAAGTAGTAGCAATTTGACCATAAGTCGCACAGCTGCCAGAGGAAATGTTATTTATTTGGTTCCACACTGAACGCTGAAAAAGTGTGCCTTTATTCATCAATGGCAATGACATTTGATATTGTGGATTGCTAATATATTTTTGAATTTCTAAACTAATACGCTCCGAAAAATTAGAATGATATATTGGATCATCCAATTCTTGATCAATAAGATCGATTCTTTCAATCGATTCAGCTTTTGTTTTAACACCAAGAGTACAAAACGGAGTAGGAATTAACGCACAATAATTTTGATTTTCTAACATTTAAAATGACGCCTCCATAGTTTTCTCTTGAAAAAACGTAAAAAAAGCGCGGTGAACCGCGCTTTTTTAATTAAATCTAATCCATAAATCTTAATTCAATTTTTCTTTTATTCTCGCAGCACGCCCCTTGAGTGAGCGCAAATAATATAATTTTGCTCTTCTCACATCGCCACGTCTTTTAACAGTAATACTATCAATTAATGGGCTATGAGTTTGAAACACTCTTTCAACGCCTTCACCATGGGAAATTTTTCTAACTGTGAAAGCAGAATTTAAGCCTCGGTTACGTACTCCAATACAAACTCCCTCAAATGCTTGTAATCGTTCTCGAGAACCCTCAATGACTTTCACCTGAACAACCAACGTGTCACCTGGATTAAACACGGGGATATCTTTTTTCATTTGCTCTTTTTCAAGTTGTTCGATTATGTTGCTCATGATTCTCTCCATCAATTAAATACGGGTTGAATGATTTATTTCATCTAAATATTCATTCAACAAAACTTTTTGCTCACTTGTTAACTCAAGTTTCTGAATTAAATCTGGACGCCGTAAATAACTTCGCCCTAAACTTTGTTTTAAACGCCATCGCTTTATTGCTTTGTGATCCCCACTCAATAAAACATCTGGGACCTTTAAATCTTCAACAACTTCTGGTCTCGTGTAATGTGGGCAATCCAATAAGCCCTCCATAAAAGAATCTTGTAATGCAGATTCATCATGGCCAAGTACCCCAGGCATTAATCGAGCCATACAATCTATTAAAACCATGGAAGCTAATTCACCTCCACTTAAAACAAAATCACCAAGCGAGTACTCTCTATCTACTTTTGCTTCAATAATTCGTTCATCAATCCCTTCGTATCGACCATTTAAGAATATCAGGCCATCTTGACAAAGTAATGAGTTTAATTCTTGCTGGTTTATGGAATTACCCTGTGGTGATAAATAAATAACTAATGCATTTTTATTTTGTTTTTTTGCGGTATCTATCGCATCACTCACTGGCTGGTATTGCATTACCATACCCGGCCCGCCACCATAGGGTCGATCATCGACACTATTATGTTTGTTGTTCGCAAAATCTCGCGGATTCCAAAAACATAAATCTAATTTTTTGTTTTGTACCGCTCTTCCAACCACACCATACTTGGAAACCGCGTCAAACATCTGCGGAAATAACGTAATTAAATCTATCCGCACAATACAATCCAAATATCAATCATATGATTCGGGCCAATCAACAATCATTTGACCTTTTTCTAAATCAATCGACTTGATATATAAACCCTGAACGAATGGAATCAATATTTCGCTGTTACCTTTAACAACCACAACATCATTCGCACCGGTATGTAACATATAATCAACGTATCCATATGATACGTTTTCAGTATTAAATACTTGTAAGCCTTCCAAATCACGCCAATAGTACTCGTCAGCGCCTAAATCAGGTAATGTATCCTCAGCGACAGAGATATTTGCCTTTATCAATAACTCGGCTTGATTTCTATCTTCGTAACCCTCCAGCTGAACGACGATTCCTTTACCGTGAGGCTTACCCTTTTTTAGCCTGCAATTGACTGTTAAATTTTTCTTTTCCAATCGCCATTCAGGATAATTAAGAATATTTTCTTTAGGACTGGTATAGGAAAATACTTTTACCCAACCATTTAAACCATAAACGCCACTGATATTTCCCAGTACGACACGATTACGATTATCTGTATCCGAATCGCGTTCACTCATATGCGAACAAATTAAGCGTCAGCTTTGTAGCCTTTTATCAAGCCAGAAACGCGATCTGATGTTTGAGCGCCTTTACCAACCCAATAATCAATGCGTTCTTTGTCAACTAACAACCGAACTTCTTGACCTTTAGCAGTTGGATTAAAATATCCCAAACGCTCAATGTAACGACCGTCACGTCGATTTCGGCTATCTGTTACAACCACATGATAAAATGGACGTTTTTTCATTCCACCCCGTGCCAATCGAATTGTTACCATGCATTATTCCTCAATAGATATACTAGGCTGATTTGCCTTACAAAAAGAGCGCCGGATTATATACAATAAGCAGTACAAATAAAAGAAAAAGACCTACTTAAAAGGCATTCCATTTGGCATTGCTCCCTTCATTTGTTTCATTAAATTTGCCATGCCGCCTTTTGTGCGCATTTTTTTCATCATTTTTTGCATTTGCGTAAATTGTTTCAACAATCGATTCACATCTTGCACTTGTTGCCCGCAGCCATTGGCAATTCGACGTTTTCTTGAGCCTTTAATAATATCTGGCCTACGTCGCTCTTCTTTTGTCATCGACAATATTATGGCTTGCAGCCGGTCCATGTCTTTGTTATTGATATTGTTTTTCACGTTATCGGGGATTTGCCCCATACCCGGTAGCTTATCCATTACCCCACTTATTCCACCGAGTTTATTCATTTGCTGCAACTGAGATAAAAAATCCGTTAAATCAAAACTCTTCCCTTTTTTGAGTTTTTTTGCGAGTTTCTCAGATTGCTTTTTGTCTATTTTTTGCTCCACCTCCTCCACAAGAGATAAAACATCTCCCATACCCAATATCCGAGATGCGATACGCTCTGGGTGAAATGGCTGTAAGGCTGTGACTTTTTCACCAACACCAATGAATTTAATTGGTTTGCCAGTAATTTGACGTACTGATAACGCCGCACCGCCACGAGCATCACCATCGGTCTTGGTCAATATGACACCAGTCAGCGGTAGCGCTTCATTAAATGCCTTCGCTGTATTCGCGGCATCCTGACCAGTCATACTATCTACAACAAATAAGGTTTCAGAGGGGCGGATGGCATGATGCAATTCGCGAATTTCCTGCATCATTCTTTCATCGATATGTAATCGGCCTGCAGTATCCACCAACAATACATCGATGAATTGATTTGTAGCCGCTTTTACGGCGCCGTTAACAATTTTGATTGGCTTTTGGGTAAAGTCACTTTCATAAAAATGCACATCAACTTCTTTTGCAAGTGTTTCCAATTGCTCAATCGCAGCAGGACGATACACGTCCGCACTCACGACCATAACTGATTTTTTTAATGTTTCTTTTAGATATTTTGCTAGTTTTGCAACACTTGTGGTTTTACCTGCACCCTGCAAACCGGCCATGAGAATAATCGCTGGAGGCTGTACATTTAGGTTTAGCTCTTCATTCGCTTCCCCCATGACAGAAACCAATTCATCATTGACGATTTTAATAAACGCCTGACCCGCGGATAAGCTTTGCAGAACTTCGGTACCCAACGCTTTTTCTTTTACGCGTTCGATAAAATCACGTACCACCGGTAATGCGACATCGGCTTCAAGGAGGGCCATGCGTACTTCACGCAATGTATCTTTTACATTAGTTTCGGTAATACGACCCTGGCCACGTAATTTTTGTAATGAGTTGGAAAGCCGGTCTGTCAGATTATCAAACATGTAATAGCCTTTAGAGTAATTTGATTAAACAAAGTGAATTTGCGTAATTTTGCGTTTAGTTTTTAGCAAAACCGCAATTGAATTCTGCAAATAGAAGCGGGATTATAACGTGAAAGTGATGTTATTCTGTAGTATTTTAAAGCTTATTTCCGGATCAGCGTCATTAATTTCAGCAATTATTTTTTCCTCATCACCTGGTTTTAGGTGTGTGATATAAATATCAGGCCTGTGACGCAACTTGGCTAAATCATGTGCAAGCAAAGAAGGTGTATAGTGTCTCGATAACAACGCTAAATCTTGCTGATCGTTAGAAAACGCACTTTCAACAATTAACACGTCCAAACTTGCATAAGCATTGAGTCGATTCCAAAGTGTATCATTACTTGAGGTATCGCCACTAAAAGCAATGCTTTTTCCCTCATGCTCAATACGATAAGCAACAGCGGGAACGGTATGACTGACTTCAATCATTTGAAACAACACATCTTCAATTAAGCGAGTTTCGTCAGGTGCCATGGATTGAAATTGCAGGACGGGCTTGTCGGGTTTGGGAAGTTGAGAAAAATCAGGCCATATGATCCAGTTAAATATGTGATCTTTTAATGCCTGAATTGTAATCGCCTGACTATGAACCGTTATGGGATTAATAATATTACTGAACATGCTATCTACCAATAACGGTAGAAACGCGATGTGGTCCATATGAGAATGCGTAATAAATATATGCTCGATTTTCGCCATTTCTTCCAGGCTCAAATCGCCAACACCCGTCCCCGCATCAATTAAAATTTTATCGTTTACGAGTAAGGATGTTGTTCGCAATCCCTGTGCGACCCCACCAGCGCAACCTAAAACGCGCAGTTTCAATCCATTTTCCTTAACTTGGTTGATGAACCAATAATCTTGCAAAACAATTTAATCACTCTCAATAATAAATTTCATTTTTCACTTCAATGCTATTCTGCATTATGACATGATCTCATTACACCGAATTAGGAGTCCAATTCATGATCGATCTGATCATTACCCTTTGTGGTATAACACTATATATCATTGCAACAATCGTACTTTACAAACAACAAACCTTACAACAAAACGAAAAAAACAAACGCTTACCCCTGACTATTGGCATGATTGGGGTTATATTTCATGCCGACATGTTGGCTAGACATATTTTCACCGACGCTGGATTACAAATGGGCATCACCCATGTTGCTTCTCTCGCCACTTGGTTCGTAGCCTGTTTACTGATACTGGCATCTTTCAAAAAACCGGTTGAAAGTCTTGGTTTACTTGTCTTGCCTTTATCAGCTCTCACCCTTGCAGTGGAATATCTCATGCCAGTTGACCATCTAGTCAGTGCACAAGATCACCGTGGCTTGGGTGTCCATATCATGTTGTCAATATTAGCTTACAGTATGCTTGGATTAGCAGCTGTACAAGCCGTACTCACATCTATTCAAGAACGAAACCTACACAATCGAAAACCCGGCGGCCTTATTCGAACTCTACCACCTTTGGAGAGCATGGAGCTTTTACTCATCCAAATGATAACCATTGGTTTCGCGTTACAAACAACCTCTCTTTTGAGCGGATTTGTTTATCTTGAAGATATGTTTGCTCAAAAGTTAGCACATAAAACCGTATTATCAATTAGTGCATGGTCTGTTTTTGCAATTCTACTTTGGGGACGTTGGCAATACGGTTGGCGTGGTAGAACAATTATTCGCTGGACAATCAGCGGATTTTGCACACTAATCCTTGCGTACTTTGGTAGTAAATACGTCCTTGAGATAATACTTGAACGATAAACGGCTCAATACACCAAAACTTTATATTAATTTGATAAATTCATCGTTGAAATACACTATAAAAACAGGTCATTACAACTTATTTTTGCATAATGTTTAAATATTGCCCAAGCAATTCTATTTGTATTAGCAAAATGACTAAACTGAGATTAGGAGCCCATCACACTTGGAACACATTCCGTTAAGTCTTTTATTCGTTACCTTATTTATATTGCTTATTTTATCTGCGTTTTTCTCCAGCTCTGAAACGGGTTTAATGGCATTAAATCGTTACCGATTGCGTCATTTAGCCAAATCAAATCACAAAGCCGCAACACGTGCTCACAATTTACTGCAGCAACCTGATCGACTGATTGGCTTGATATTACTGGGAAATAATTTTGTTAACATTCTCGCCTCTTCTATTACAACCGTCATCGCATTACGACTGGGTGGCGAAGCTGCAATTGCCATTGCAGCAGGCATATTAACCTTTGTTATTCTAATTTTCTCAGAAGTTGCACCCAAGACATTAGCTGCGCTTTATCCAGAAAAAATTGCTTTTCCCGCAGCCATTGTATACACCCCCATGTTGAAAATTTTATACCCTCTCATTTTACTCATTAACTTTATCGCCAACACGGTATTGAGGCTATTTGGCGTCGACTTAAATCAAGAAAGCAATGATAAATTAAACGCTGACGAATTAAGAAGTGTGGTAAATGAAACGGGATCACTCATCCCAAAACGTCACCAAAAAATGCTACTCAGTATTCTTGATTTAGAAAAAGTTACTGTAGACGACATTATGGTCCCGCGAAGTGAAATCAACGGCATAGATCTAAACGATGAGTGGAATGAAATTGTAGAACTATTAACGCATAGCCAACATACTCGCTTACCCGTGTTTAGAGATGACATTAATCAAATTCAAGGCTTAATTCATGTAAAACGAATTCTGCATTTATTAGCACAAGAAAATTTCACAGAAAATGCTTTATTAGAAACCATACAAACGCCTTATTTTGTTCCAGAAGCCACCGCTTTGAACACTCAGCTACTCAATTTCCAACGCCATGAAAGACGCATAGGTATTGTTGTAGACGAATACGGCGATGTCCAAGGCTTGGTAACATTAGAAGATATTCTTGAAGAAATAGTTGGTGAATTTACCACTGAATCTGCTACCGCCATAAAAGATGTTCATCCACAAAAAGATGGCTCATTTTTGGTTGACGGCAGCGCAAATATTAGAGAATTAAATCGCATCATGCATTGGAATTTGCCCGTTAAGGGCCCCAAAACATTTAACGGCCTTATAACAGAACATATGGAAAATATACCTATTCCGGGAACGAGTATGATGATTGAAGGCTATCCCATTGAGATTGTTCAAACTCAAGGGAACACGGTAAAAACAGCACGTATCATCCCAAAAATGAGAAAAAAATTGGTCAAAGTAGCAGAGAAAGTCTAAAGAAAAAATAGACTATTTTTGATTTGAAACCAAGGTATTCACCAATCGACATTTTCCCTCGCAATCATTTGAGGTCTTCACACAATTTCGACCAGCTTCTTTTGCCGCATACAAAGCGACATCTGCCGCATTAATTAAACTAGAAACAGAATTAACCCGTTTATCCGGCTCGCAACAAGACAATCCCATACTAACGGTGACAAAATCACTTGCAGGTGAATATTCATGTGGAATTTGTAATTGCTGCACTTTATTCATCAAACTATTTGCCAACTGCTCAGCACCAACAATCGTCGTGTCTGGTAACACGATAACAAACTCTTCACCCCCATAACGTGCTAATAAATCCGCCGGTCGATTAATGCCTTCTTGTAACGCGAGTGCAACATGTTTTAACGTGTCATCACCCTTTTGGTGCCCATATTTATCATTATAGGATTTGAAAAAATCAATATCGATAATTATAAAAGATATAGTTGAGTTTTCTCGAATAGCTCGCTTCCATTCTTTTTGCATAAACTCATCAAATCGTCTTCGATTTGCAATTCCAGTCAACCCATCTTGGCAACTAATTAATTGTAACGCTCGATTACTCTCTTCTAGCTCAGCTTTAACTTTTCTCAATTCTTCAAACGCCAAATCACGTTCAATTTTATTGCGAAAACTTCTGGAGTGCGCTCGAATACGTGCTGCCAATTCAATTTCATCTGGTAACTTTACAATATAGTCACTCGCGCCAGCGGCAAATGCGGCACTTTTATCAACAGCGGCATCTACCGTTGATAACATAATAATTGGAATGTCTTCGGTGGATTTATTTTGTTTAAATAATTCAAGCAATGCCATTCCATCAATTGCAGGCATAATTAAATCAAGCAAAATCACCATGGGTTTAATACTAATGGCGGTTTCTAATGCTTTTTCCGATTCAGTACAGCCATGAATTGTAATATCATTTTCCACCAATAACATGCGTCGCACACCCTCAATAACCATCATTTGGTCATCTATGACCAAAACGTCGATTACATTTTTTTCAGAAACTGTGGTGGGGGTGGTGTTCTGAGACATTAATAACTCTTAAACTAGTACCTGAGATTTTCCAACATCAATGCTTAAGGGCAACAAGCGCTGAATATTACCCAAAAATTTATCTCTCGTGAACTGATCTTTTGTCAAAAAGAGCGTTTTTTCATTTAACAATACCGATTTCTCAATAAAGGACTTTTCACGATTCGAAATAATCAAAATGGGCATGTCCAAATACTTCTCTCTAATTCTTAATGTATTTATCAAACGTATACCGTCCATGTTTGGCATGTCAATATCCGTCACAACAATGTCGAAATGTTGTCGATCCATCATGTTCAACGCATCGATACCATCACTTGCTGTCGTAACTCGATAATGAAATTTTTCAAGAATGTTTCGCTGCCTCTCGCGAACGGTCATGGAATCATCTACAACCAATACGTGAATAATCTCACACAACCGTACTGATTCTTTTTGACATAAAGGATTAGGATAGTCCTGCCTTATGCGAGATTCAATAAGCGCGAAATAACTATCTGCATCAATATTTAAAGTTAAGGTTCCATTTTTTAATATTGCACCTGATGCAATACCAGGAATTTTACCCAAATCAGGTGAGAGTTTATGAACTGACAATTCTTGCTCGCCTAATGTACTCTCAACTACCAAGGCAAATCGTTTGTAATTGTTTTCAAAAATTAATATTGATAATTTCTGGGGAATTTCGATTGGCAAATTACCATTAAATACGCTATTTGCATGAATGACTGGAATTGAGACGCCATTAAAATCTAAAAAATAGGTTTCATCTTTTTTCGTCAAATTAGAGAAATCAATATACAGAACATTTACAACGTTTGAATTGGGAAAAGTATAAGTATCATTGCATATTGTTACTACGGTTGCATTAATAACCGACACAGATAGCGGTAGTTGTATGTGGAATCTGGTTCCATGGTATTGTTGACTTTCAACTTGCACAGATCCGTTCAAATTTAATACAGCATTTCTGACCACATCCAGCCCCACTCCCCTCCCTGACAATTCGCTGACTTTGGTTAATGTTGAAAAACCGGGATAAAAAATAAAATCTAATACCTCTTTTTGTGAAAGCTGTTTTAACTCTTCTTCCGATGTTATATTCTTTGCCAACATATTTTTTTTGATTTCGGCTATATCAATTCCCCGACCGTCATCTTCCAGCGTGATGCTCAAAACATCATTACTGATATTTGCATCCAAGGTTAACAACGCAATTTCTTTTTTATTAAGACTTTTTCTTTCTACAGTGCCTTCAATTCCATGATCAATGGCATTTTGCACTAAATGTTTTAAGGGTGTGTCAATTTGCTCAAGAATATTCCTGTCGACAGGAATCGAGATGCCTGACATTTTTAATCGAATTTCTTTTCCGAAATGTTTCCCCAAATCACGAACCAATCTTGGCAATCCATTAACAATATCCGATAAAGGTCGCATGCGACTACTCATTATTTCACTGTGCAAATGATCAGATATGGTAGAAACTTTTCTATCTATTCCATCTAAATTAGCCAAATTATCAGAAAATTTATGCCTGAATTGGTTTGCATCGCTCAAGACTGCTTTAATATTTTCTTTTAAAAACTCTTTGTCAATTGGCTTAGACAGTGATTCCTGGAGCCGACTCAGGTTCGAAATTAGAAGTGAATGCGTATGCTTCAATCTCCAAAATTCCGGCATAATCGCACTAAGAGAATGCGCTTCAATTAAAGAACGGCTAGCCAAACTCAAAATTCTATCCTGTCTTTCGACAGATATTGTTATTGTTTCTTTATTTTCAGATTGAGATTCTTGGAATGTAAGGGACAAGTCCCTAGGTAATTCAACGATTTCAGATGAAGTTGACGTGTAACCATTTGCATAACGATTTTTACAATCTGCCAATGCACTCTCCATGGATAGGATTATATCGTTATTTGTCTTATCCCAAGAAAGCATACTACTTTCATCATTCTTTGCAATACTCTGAACTAGATCAATACTCCTCAACAATATGTCAACATCACTATTCAGTAACTTATCTACATTATTTTTTAATGCGATAAAACAATCTTCTATAGCGTGTGCGATACGAACAATTGCCAACACATTAACCATTCTAGCAGCGCCTTTAATGGAATGGGCTGCTCGCATCAATTCTTTAAAAAGTGTTATACTTTTGTTTCCCTGCTCCATTTCCAATAAACCATTATTCAGCAATGAAGTCTGCTTTTCCACTTCAATGCGAAATAATTCAATCATGGAAAAATCGCTAAGGTCTTTCTTCGTCATTCCAGGCTTATCTCAAATAAATTGGAAAACTTATCCAGATCTAACAAATAATTATTATCTATCCAGTCATCATTTTTCGGATAATACCCATTACTTACATTTTTGAATAAATCATCATTGGTTAACCTGATAATATCGCTTTGTTGCACACGACAAATTGGATAAACCTCATCAACACTGATTGCAATAATTCGATTCTCTAATTTAACCACTGCAATTCTTTGGTATAAGCCTGTCACGATGTTTTCATTATTGACTTGCTGATGATTATCAATTGATAAAAAATTTATCACATTTAACAAAATATAAACTTCACTATTAATTGCCACCAAACCTTCAACAAATTTATTAGCATTAAAAGGAATTGCATGTACATCAACCTTACCTGACAAAGTCACAATATTAGAAGTTGGCAAAGAAAAACAATTTCTGTGAATTCGAAAAGGAATAATTGAAAACTCTTCTGTGTCACTTGAGGCTTCGATTATTTGATCTATTGGTTGTTGAAATACGTTATCACTCAATTTTTTACTGATCCAATTTAATTAAATACACTACTCATCACTAGCAGAATTATTTTCGATTTTAAATTTTTGAATACTATCCTGTAATGTATTTGCAGAATCTGTCAGAATGGTAAATGTGTGTGCCGATTTTTCTAAGGATTCCATTGTGTACTGTGACTCTTTGTTCAATTGTTGCATCGCGACGCTAATCCGGTCAGCACTATTCGATTGATTTTGCATGGATTTATGTAATCCCTCAAATCGAGGACTCATCGTCTGGACTTTTTGAATTATTTCACTTTGCTCTTCACTGACGTCTTTAACTTCTTTAACACTATTTTTCACTTGATGTGTAAATCCCTTCATTGCTTCCACACCGTTAGAAACTGAATCCTGCATCTCGTTAATCATTTGTTCAATTTCTAACGACGAAATTGCGGCTTGATCTGCCAATCGCCTTATTTCTGTTGCAACCAATGCGAATCCTCTACCATACTCCCCTGCTTTGTCTGCTTCAATCGCCGCATTTAAAGATAATAAATTCGTCTGATCCGCGACTTTTGAAATCGTTGTCACAACTGAATTGATATTTTGTGCACGCTCATCCAATATTTCGAGTTTTTCTGCTATAAGACTTGAGGATTGAATAACCTTTTCCATCAGTTTTTGTAATTTATTTAAACCAACATGGCTTTGAATCGCTGAAGAAGTTGCGCTGTTTGCCATTTGAATAATCTCATCCATCGCTTTAACCAATTGATGGGATGTGTCAGATATTTGTAACGCAGTTGAAGATAAATTATCTGTTGTATTGGCTTGACGCTGTGAAGTCGACTCAATCTTCTGCATACATTGCGACAAATCCACAGAAGAACTGGATACCAATCTACCGGATGCTTTTATTTGAGTCACCAACGTATTTAGGTTCTCAATCATGCCTTGAATTCCATTGGCAAGTTGTGCAATCGCATCATCACCTTCAACATGAATTTTACAGGTTAAATTTCCATTAGAAACCGCGTTTGTCACATTTAACAGTTCATCAACTTTGTTCTTTAGTGTTTCAACCGCATGATTTTTTTCATCGATGGAGTCTTTCAAATAATCAATCATAACTTGTAGGTCAGCCGCTAACTGCCCAATTGCGCCATCCCCATCAAAGCCAACTTTAATACTGAAATCCCCTTTGGATACTTTTCTCATGACGGACTGTAAACTATCTACCTTTTGCTGTAAATTCTCTGCAGCTAAATGTTCTCGTTCTGTGGTCGCGTTAACATTTTCCGCCATCGTATTGAAAGCTTCTCCCAGTCGCCCTATTTCATCATAGTTTGTAATACGCACTCTTGCAGTCGTATCACCTCTTGCACGTTTTTGCACAGTTGTCATTAAATAATTTATCGGATTTATTAACCATCTGTGTAATACAATGCTTACAACAGCTAAACCAATTGCGAATAACAAAATATTAGTAATGATATTTCTAAAGGTTTCAGTTGCAATATCACTATCCATCTGAGCGAGTGAGTATGTTACACGAATTGCACCATTTATCGCGCCTGATGGCACGTTATGGCACTGTAAGCAATTTACCCCACGTGTATTTTCTGTTGCACGAAAAGGAGTCACAACCGTTAACTCTCGACCCTTTTCACCGACGTTAACCACGATAGACGATTCCCCCTTCAAACCCAATCGATCCAACTCATCAACGGGCTGCTCTTCAGGAAAGCCTTCACCAAATTGCTGTTTCACAGGATTTCCACGGATAACACGAGCATCCAAAATTTGATTTCGCGCTAACAGCTTTCCTCGTAATATCGCACGCTCATGCATAGTGCCAGTCAACATCATGGTATTTAAACTATCAAAATACATGGTTGTGAGATCGGTTACTTGCTCTTTCGCAATTTTCAAAAATTGTTCTTTTTCATATTTTACACTTAGTGTTGTTTCAATCACTGTCACCAATAAAAAAACCAATGCGACAATAAAATTGATTTTACCAAGTAATGATAACTTACCCATATTTACAACTTTACGAATTGGAGGAATATAAATCTCTCTTGGTTAAAACTAAAAATATCTACTGCACGCGAAATAAGGTTAATAAAAATTCGAGGGCTAATGAAATTTTTTAGTCAAGGGAGGCGAAATTTATACTTCTTTTAAAAGAAATACAAATACTTACCCGATCTACCATAAAACAGCAATTTTCGTGCAATGTAATAGGATTAGAACGGAATATGATTGATGGATTCTCGATCTATTTCGAGCAAATGGAGAAAAAACGTTTAGAATAATTGATTGAATACCCTGGGAGTCCGCCAAAATTATAGCTCTAAAAGGCACCGGCAACTCAAAATTGCGTCAAAGTGATAATGTAATCCAACTCCCCAGTCGCACTTGGACTATTTTCACCGCGAACAGAACTAAACCCTTTACCGCTAATATAAACGAATAAATAATCCTGTTGGGTATTGGCTAATTCACAGGAAAACGTATTACCAATTCTAGAAAAACTATCGCCAACACAACTATTGTCGATGGAAGTGAGGCCGGATCCTCCTTCAAACAATATATTATTTTCATCAACATTTTCGGATTCGAAAACAATAGAAAGTTGATAATTTCCACTGTCGACTTTATTTTTCATTCCTAAATCAAGGCTCGAGTAATAACGGCTCATTGACTCAGTATCAATATTTGATGTCACGTGACCTTGAAACGGTTGACCAATTTCTAATGGTTGAAAATCGTCGACAACTAAGGCATTTGGCTTGCCATCCACAATTGAAATATTTTCATCAATTTGAATATCAAACTGTCCACTAAATCCAACCAGAGTAAATCCGTTGTCAACAAAAACAAATATTGAAGATGTAGAACTGTTAACGCCACATGCGATGCTATTGTAATTATTTGGCAATTCATTAATGCAAATATCAGTACTTGATGTAGCGGTGGGTAACACTGTCATCCGCGCTAATTGTGGAATAGTACCGCCATCAACCGATGCCATCAAAACCTTGTAACTTTGATTGCTCGTAACACCCACTAACTCATACATAATAGAGTAAACCTCAGATTGAATGGAAAAACCATATCCATTGTCACTCGTCAATTGAACACTCTCGATGGTGATAAACATCGACACATCCCGTTTGTCTGTCCCGTTAGCGGGATTAGTTAAAACGCCTGTGACGAGGAAATCACCCGGATATGCCGCTTCAACACTACAATCACTTCCAACCAATGGTGCCTTTATATTAATTTCAACATCGCACTGACCTAAAGACCAAGTGAATGCTTCATCGCTGGCATCATTGATAAAATCTTGCGTTTGCAAATAAATTAATTCACCGGATTTGATAATTTTTCCAGAATCCACAATGGAAATTTGATGTATTATTGCTGGAATTGAATTGGTATTATTTAACAGTGATATTTGTATTTCAGTTTTGCCGACTGCTAATGCATTTAATTCGCAAAAATTAATTAATTCGGCAAATTCAGCCCCTGACACTATTTCACATTGTACCAATTCACCTACATTACTTTCAGTGAGACCATCAGTATATTTTACAGATATATCAAACATCTGTGATTGACCAACTAACATTGATATATTAAAAGGCTGGAGGATTATTTGACTAATCGCTTTTTCATTGATTTGTACATTTGCTGATGTCAACACCGGATTACCAATGTCAAAATTAATCAGTTCTAAATCAATCTTGGCGGTTCCAGCAGAATTCGCTGTAACTTCACAATGATCCGTTACTGAAACATTTAGCGATGAAGTAACACATTTAACATACTGAAATACATTCGCTATAGGGCTATCGTCACTATTTGTCCCTTCAACCGATAATACTTCTTTATCATTTATTTCCATATTATTATTTAAACCAATAATATGAAATTCCTTGATAGTCACCTGTGGTGGATCCACGTCTTTGGCAACGACAGTCAGTGTAACGGAGATAGCGTTTCCAGTACTGCCCTTTACCATTACATCAACGTCACCTTCAGAAACCCCTTTGACTCTACAAGCAGACAATATCATTAACTTCGTTTCATCATTGGAAGTACAAGTCAAAAGTGAATCAATCTGCTCAGTGCTTGAATTATCGGAATATTCAATACGAAATAGCAAATCAAGTTCATCATCAACTTTAATGGAAGTGCTACTATTTAAAGAAACGATGTTTGTAATTGTCGGTTCAGACGGAGTAGTTTCAGACACTGTGACTTGAAATGTGATGGAAATATTTGAATTAACTTTTGCGGTAATATTGGCTGTACCAACTGAGTTTGCCTTGATATTACAATTAGATATGATTGACACCTTTGCTACATCATCACTGGAACACGTAATCAATCCATCTGTTTGCTCAGTGCTCGTATTATTGGAATAATTCATGTTGAATTGTAGTGTCAACTCATCATTTATTTCTAAGGTCGGATCACCATTTAGATTTTCAATATTGTTGATTGTGATTTCTTCTACAGGAGCTTCTTTAACAACGATATCAACAATGGCATTAATATTGGTTTGCAGAACTGTTACCGTAATTTTTGCATTACCAGCTGACAAGCCTTTCAATTCACAATTTGATGTAGAAGAAAGAATATCAGGACTGTCAGATTCGCAAGAAATTAAACTATTGCTGGCTTTAAGTTTTGAATTGTCTGAATAACTTAACTCAAAATCTAGGGTTGACGTATCCCCAACACTTAATTCAAGCGAGTCACCCGATTGACTTGTAATATCCGTTACAATAATTAAAGGGATAAGTGTTAAATCAAAATTTATTACATCTTCAACATTTTCCGACCCAAAGGAAATTGTCCCATTATTTTGTGCTAATAGTGAATCGCTATCATACGTTAAGGTGACCAATTCATCTTGGCTGTTTTTCAACTCGAGCTTGTTTTCGTCTTTTAACCAAACTAACGTAAAATCTTCTGTTTTGGTTGTACCGTCGTCGAAGGTGGAAATGACAGAAAGCGTAATGGGTTGTGGATCATTTAAATCAAATTCAAGATTTTGATCTTGTAAGGTTATGCTCTCAATAATTAATTCCGAAATTTGAGGATCATTATTTTTCGCACCACCACAGGAAGCCAAAAATAATATTAGAAACGTCATTAAAAAGTGAGACATTGTTCGGTAAAATCCACCCATTTCCATTTCAACTCCCCATAGAACCAACATATTATGCAATTATGATTGTCATGATCAAAGCCCTCCAGATTAACCGAATAGACTTAATAATACGTTAACAAAAATACAGGATAACATATTGTATTTATTGAAATTATTCTTCTTTATCTAATGATAATGTGTAGCCAGTCGCGCCGAGGGCAGCAATTTCGCTACTATCAAAACCATATCTTCCATTATTACCATCGACAACAACATTTACCTTTCCGCTCACATTTTTTGGGATAGCACAAATTGTCTCCTTCTTATTCTGAGCTGCGGGATGAGCGCAATTTCCACCGGGCCAAGAAACATCTAATTTAATTTCTGCTTGGTAATTTTTAAGTCGAATAACATATTGATAATTTGATAAGGGAATTGTTTCAAATTGATAATAATGTCTATTATTTATTCCCGCTTCATTTGCAAAAATACTTGTGCTTATGGCGCTCCCCACGCTTATCAATGCTGGGTGTTGTGGATCTTGATACTCTTTTTGCGGAAAGAACGTTTCGTCAACTATTGATAATTCCACATTGCCGCTAATAGACCTTAGAAAAGGATTTTCAATAATGACATTGGCTTTATCACTTTGCGATAAAAAATAGCATGTTACTGATAACCTACTTGCGGGTGCTCGGTTAAAACAATATTGAAATTTTTCTGCAGCATCATCTGACACTAACAAAAGCACGCCGGGATACAAGGTTCCAGTGTAGGAGATTTTGTAAATCGATCCTTTAGTTAATCCACTCAATAATAAATTGACAAATTCTGTCTTATTGTTTATTTGAAGAAGTTGAATGTTATTTCCACTTAACATATCTATGGGAATTGGGTGTACTGTAATTTCCATTGGTTCAAGACTTTGAATATTAGGATATCGAGTTAATTTCGCACCAATATTGATAACCCCTCTCTCTAATGAAATTCCGGTGCAATTTTCAAATATTTTTACAACCATCGAAGTATCAGAATCAACATGACATGTTATCGATTCATTTGGAATTTTAATCACATCGCCATTGGTTAATACACCAATAACTTCTAGTAAAAAATGTTGGCCTGAATAAAAATCAATTTTAGAAGAACTAAACTTTAAAAACTTTATTTCACCTTGAGATTCAGAATTATCTTTATTGGTAATTTGCGATTCATCGGTTTTAATTTGATTCGTTAACAAAACGTCGGCGTCAGTTAATGATTTTTCAGGCAATAGCGCTTCGTTAGCGGACAAATCTTCATCATCAATTGAGGTATTGCTCGTTTCCTTCCTTTGCTGATCATTGTCATTGATTATTTTTTTCTTCACTGGCGGAATTGGTGAAGGTTTTAAAAAAACACTTACACGGGCACTTTTGCCAGACGCGGGATGGGTTGCAATTAAACTCACCAAACAGGATGCTTGTAAACAAGGACTCGTTTTCTTTATTTCACCTTTGTTATTAATTGCTAGCAATGCACTATTCTCACTTAACCAAATCACGTCATTACTCAGATTTTTTTTCTCCTTATTGGAATAAATGCCGTAAACGGTAAACGGTTTGGAATAGTGTGTTTTTTTGCTCAAATTAATTTTTTCGGGTGTGACCTTTAATTCAACAAGTGTTATTGCTTGATCAGTACAATTGGAACAAAATGGAATCGCGCTCAATAATAATGCAATTTTGAAAAGATGAACTTGTAATGCAGGCATATGCATATATCCTGTTAGCACAAAATAAAATGACAATTGTCGAGCAAAATTCCAATAAGAGTTAAAAAAAACAAATGTTTACTCGCAAAATTTGTCTATTATAATTGCAAGGGATTATTAAAATTAATCTTTTATCGAACATTTATCAAGCTAAATTAACATCGTTTCTCCGACTATTATTAATCAAGGTTATGATAAATATGTTGAGATTAACTCATTCATGTCATTGATCTGGAGTTTTAATGCGTAAAATTACAAAATTACTACAACGAAACACTCAATTCCTAATAATCACTGGCATTATTTTAATACAAGGATGTGCAGTCAATTTTGGAAAAGACTTTGATCCAAAAGCATTCCATAAATGGGTCGTCACAGGACAAACAAGCAAATCTGATGTCATAAAATTTCTCGGCCCCCCAACGAGTAAAGGAATGGTAATTGAACGAGACGGAACAATTTTGACTCGTTTTCTGTATTACTATGGCAAAGGAAAACTATCTGACATGGAGAACGCGAAATTTAAAATGTTAGAAGTTCGATTTACCGATGACAAAAAAGTCAGTAATTATAACTGGTCAGCTGCTAGCGAGTAATGCACGTTCACTACGCTAACTAATTCGTTAATGGGGATTCAATGTATTTAGTCGCTTCAATATTTTTACTTTTATCGGGTGCTGCAGCCCTAACCTACCAAGTAACATGGGTACGATTGTTAGGTTTGTCAATGGGCTCAACCACCGCCGCAGTCAGTACGGTTGTCGCGGTATTTTTTCTGGGAATGGCGCTTGGTAGTTATTTCGCGGGACGTATTAGTAAAAATCATACCAATTCTTTATTCGTTTACGTTGTACTGGAATGTTGCATTGGGATATCCGGTTTAATTTTATTGCCAATATTGTTAAATCTTGACAATATTATAGCAACGATTCCCGCGTTAAGTAGCATTCTAGCTGGCAAATTTCTTATCACATCCGCTTTGTTATTAATTCCTACGCTGTGTATGGGAGCAACATTTCCTGTCATGGCGGCAATTCTCGTTCGTAAAGAAAACGAACTTGGTAAACGTATCGGACAGCTCTACAGTTTAAATACATTTGGTGCCATTGCCGGCGCGCTACTCACAGGTTTTGTTTTTATACCCAGTGTGGGATTAGATGGTGCGATTTATATCGCAGTAATATGTAACTTATCCATCGCGGCAATGGGATGGCTTTACTCTAAAAATTGTCATCTTCCAGAGATGGAGTTTAATCAAAAGGAAAGCTCCCAAGATCAACCACTTTCAAAAATTGACTATGGGAAAACTTCAGCATTAATCATTTTAATGGGCACCGGATTCGCTTCCATTGCTTCCGAAATTGGTTGGACAAAATATCTTTCTATTTTCACCGGTACAACAATATATGGATTTTCCGCCATACTCGGCATTTTTTTGATGGGTATTGCCAGTGGCTCATGGGCAATAAAGAATCATTTGGAAAAAATCAAAAATCCACATCTATGGCTAATTTCACTCTTAATCCTTGCCGGTTTTGGTTTGCTATATGCTCGAACGGGCATGGCTTCAATTCCCATTTGGTATGAAGGAATTAATAGTACTAGCCTCTCTGGAAATAGCAAACAGTGGTTAACCTATATGTTGGTTTTTGTCGTAATTTTTCCACCGACATTTATATTCGGCGCAATTTTCCCATTGAATGTCAAATTATTTTGTGGCGATTTACGGGGTGTTCAATCCAGAGTAGGCAAAGCCTATGCGGCGAATACGGTTGCCAGTATCGCAGGCTCACTTGCCGCTGGTTTTTGGTTAATTCCAAAATTTGGTACCGATTCATTGTTGCAACTGATGATATTCGCAATTTTTCTGTTACCAATTGTTGTCATTTTGCAGTCAGATTCTAGAAACAAAAAAATATTCGTTACGACTTCATGCATCACTCTAATTCTGTTCTCTACATTATTTCCTAGCATTGATTATAAAAAACTAATCACCAGTGTTGCACAAAATTATGAGGGTGGATTTGATAAAGGAGATATGCCCGAATTTTTATTTTTAAAAGAAGGCAAAGTTAGCGTTATTAGCCTGGTGACGTATGATAATAAGAACGCCAAAGTGTTAGCCAATGGGCTGAATGAATCTTACATAGATATGGAAGATCCCAGTAAGTCACTCATCATAGAATCGTTACTCGCATACATGCCCTATTTTTTACACAATGATCCAAAATCAGCATTTGTCGTAGGATATGGTGGCGGCATCACAACTAGAGCGTTCAGTCACACAACAATTGAAAAAATAAAAGTTGTTGAACTGGAATCGGCTGTTATCGATGCGAGCAAGCAAATAAGTAATGGACCTATCACAGCGTTACAAGACCCACGCGTCACTCTAGAAATTAACGATGCACGAAACAGCCTGCTAGTTAATGATACCCGTTACGACATAATCGCCGCACAAGCATCACATCCATGGTTAGCAGGTGCAGCAAATGTTTTCACACAAGATTTTTTTCAATTGGTATTTAATCGCCTCAATGACGATGGAATTTATAGCCAATGGGTAAACTTATTCAGAATGGATGTCACTACCCTAAGGTCATTAATGAAAGCATTCTATAATGTTTTCCCAGAAGGAATGACACTCGCAAATCTTAAATCAGGCGATTTCATGATGATTGGAAGCAAAAAAACCATTATGTTGGATTTTGAAAAAATTGCATCCGCCATGAAACTAAAGCCCATCAAAGCAGCTTTGGCCCATGAAGATATTTACGCTCCTGGAGATTTACTTTGGTATTTTGCCTTATCACGAGAAGAAGCAGTAAAGGCAGCTGGTAATATTACCCCAAACACAGATACCAATATATTTTCGGAAGTTCGACTTTCTGCCTTGTATGACAATCCAACGGAACAAGAAAATCCCTATGGATTCCTGCGAAAACATTATAAATTCGATGTCATCCCCTACCTTGAAGAAAAATCTGCGGCTGATAAATTATTGCGCGTGGGAAATTACTTTTTAAAATGGGAATCGCCAGATGTTGCATTTAAAATTGTTACACAGCTAAAAAATTTGGATCCAGTTGCCAGTAGAAGCATGCACCACCGAATTTTGCGTTGGAAATTTAATTGGATAAAAGCATCAAAATTTTATCACAATAACGGAATTTGGAGTGATCAGACACACTTGAAGCAGCTCGAGTATTATTTGGATAATAAAGAGTGGCAACTAGCTAGCGATATTATTCAATCTATTAGTGATCAAAAAACAAAACGTACAGCATTAGCCATGGAATTATTTTACAAAAATCAATGGCAAACGTTAGCCGATTTAGAACCTAAAAGTATTGCAGAAAGAAAGTGGCAATTATTGGGTTTATCTAAGTTTGACTTAGACGCTGCCGGAAAAGAAATGGAAATTTTAATTCAAAACGACTCAAAAGAACTTCCACCTATTCGCATGCTAATTCAGTATTTTGTGCACATTAATGATGCCGATAAGGCTGACAAATGGTCACGGCAATTAGCTGCGGTCACAAATGATAGATTGCAGCGTTATGTTAAATTAGCTGATATTTCATTGAATCAAAACAACCTTGATTGGAATGCTGCCTTAATTGGAGAAATTAGTCGCATCGACCCAGATCACAAGGAGTTAGACTTGCTGAAGTTAAAAAGAACAAACAAACTAGCCAATAACTAGGCCGCATTTCTCACAGGATTCGCGGATTCTCATTTGATCTTTGATCCCACAAGAAATTTTCTTCCTTCGGAAATACAGTCCGTATTCCGCTCAGTCAGAAAATCCCTTGTGGGATCAAATCTCTGCGTGATTATCTCGCGATCCTGTGAAAAATGCGGGCTAGCCACCTGACACACTCAAACATTTGGCCTAATTTTTTCCACAAATGCATAGTGTTTGAGCTAATCTAGAGTAAAAAGCTTAAGTAATATGTTCTATACTTAAATTGGATGTTCGAAAAATTTTACTATTCTGTTTTACCCCAAAATCGACTGGTTTTTCATAATTAAAATTGCCAATTAAACATTGGCTCATAAAGACCTCAGAATATCAGTCGATATAAACTTACTAGAATTTGAGCAATGGAGTAGCCGTTAAGTAATTATTTGCATTAATTATTGTCTTAATTTTAGTTTACCAGGCTGCCTGTTTATATATTATCCACTCATACGGAGATTAACGAATGAATAAGAACCCCCTAGCTCAATTGCCAGATTATGGGCAAAGTTTTTGGTATGACAACATTCAACGCAGCCTATTAGAAAATGGTGAAATGCAAAAAATGATCACTTCTGATGGATTACGTGGTGTCACATCCAATCCTTCAATTTTTGAAAAAGCCATTGCCCAAAGTGAAGATTATGATGCATCTCTTTTAGAGTTAAAAAATCAAGATAGTGGAATTACCTCACGCAAGGCGTTTTTTAGTTTGGCAATTGAAGATATTCAAGCTGCAGCTGACTTGCTAAAGCCAGTATATGATTCGACAGAAGGCTTAGATGGATATGTTAGCTTGGAAGTCTCTCCCGATATTGCGCATGACACACAAGCCAGTATCGAAGAAGCGCAACAATTATTTGCACGATTAAAACGACCCAATGCAATGATAAAAATCCCAGCCACTAAAGCTGGAATTCCTGTCATTGAGCAACTTGTTGCTGACGGTATCAATGTCAATGCAACATTATTATTTTCGGTAGAACGATATATTGAAGTAGCGCATGCCTACATACGTGGACTTAAAGTCCGACAACAAAGAGGTTTACCTTTAGATAGGGTTGCATCGGTCGCAAGTTTCTTTGTTAGTCGTGTGGACGTTATTTTAGATAAACGATTACAAGACGCGAGTGAGCGTGCAGATTTGGCAAAGGACCTTATGGGCCAAATGGGAATAGCCAATGCAAAATTAGCTTACAAAGCCTATTTAGAGTTAATTGAGAGCAATGACTTCAAATCCTTAGTTGCAGACGGCGCACGACCTCAGAGATTATTGTGGGCTAGTACTGGGGTAAAAAACCCAGAATTATCTGATGTATTGTACATTGACGGATTAATTGGAAAAGACACTGTCAATACAATACCACCCGCAACTGCAAATGCATTTAAAGATCATGGCACTGTGGCAGCTACATTGGAACAAAATCTGGAGCACGCTGAAACACAGATACAAGAGCTTAAATCTCTTGGAATTGATTTACATCAAGCGATGGATCAACTCGAGGTTGAAGGTGTTGCAGCCTTCGAAAAATCATTTGAAGTATTACTTGGCGCAATTGACGATAAAATGAAATCATTGGGCAATAGCACAAAGAGTTCAGCAGCTTAGAATATGATTAAACCTCAAGTCTTTGATAACGGAGAAGCATTACATAAAGCGGCAGCAGATGCCTTTGTATCATGTTATCAAAACGCGATAGATGATCATGGTACATTCCATGTTGCTCTATCTGGTGGATCTACACCAAAATCATTGCATCGACTACTCGCATCAAAACCTTTTGCCAGTGAAATAAACTGGCAAAAGGTACATGTTTATTTTGGTGATGAAAGATTTGTTCCACATGATCATGTCGATAGCAACTATGCTATGGCCAGAAGTACATTACTTGATTTAGTTGAAATCCCTGACAACAATATTCACCCTGTGCAAACCGACAGAAAAAATGCGGAAATATCTGCAGCAGATTATTCTGAAACATTAAAAAATAATTTACCGACTCACAACAATGAACTGATCTTTGATTTAATATTGTTAGGCTTAGGCCCGGATGGACATACCGCATCACTATTTCCAGAAACAGACGTATTAGATGAAAAAACAAAAGTTTGCGCCGCCGTGTATGTCAAAAAATTTGAAAGTTGGCGAATCACTATTACTTTTCCAGTCATTAATTCAGCCAAGGTGATTTTACTTGTCAGTGAAGGAAGTGGTAAAATTGAGATTGTCAAAGAATTACGTAGCTTACCAAATGATAAAGTCATTTACCCAATTCAAATGATAAAACCAACTAATCAAATGTTATGGTTTATTGATAAAGCTGCGGATAACCAAGCATAAATTAAATCCACAACATGATCACTGCACTAACCGCTGATTTAGGCGGCACCAAAACCTATTTACAACTATCGAAAATTCAAGATTCATCAATTAGTGTTATAAAAAAAAATCAGTATGAAAGCGACGCTTTCGAATCATTTGAGAGCATGTTGCAATTATTCATAGCTGAAGAAGAGAATATCGATTTTGCTTGTATTGCGATAGCTGGGCCTATCAATAATGTGAAAGAAGCGCAAATTGCCAATGTGACAAATTTGCCATGGGAGATAAATAACTTAATTTTGGCGCAGCAATTTAGCATCGCAAATGTTAGTTTTATAAACGACTTTGCTGCAATTGGGCATGCATTAATACAGTTGGGAAACGAAGATTATTTGATACTACAAGAAGGTACTCCCAACAACACTGCTCCCAAAGCTGTTATAGGCGCTGGAACCGGACTAGGACAGGCCATTTTAGTACCTAGTGAAATCGATTATACAATTATTGCGACTGAAGGTGGACATACGGATTTTGCCCCAACAAACCAAATGGAATTGGCGTTATATCAATATCTTTCAACTCAATTTGAACATGTGTCTTATGAACGTATTTTGTCAGGTGACGGAATAGAAAATCTGTTTAAATTTTTGCTGCATATATGTCAACAATCTCATCATCCCAACCATCGCGAAATATTATCCCACACAGATCCTGCTGCCGAAATTTCTAAACATGCCATAGAAAACACAAACGAAATGGCAGTTAAAACCATGGATTTGTTCATGGCAATATATGGCTCACAAGCTGGTAATTTGGCCCTCAATTGTTTACCCAAGAATGGGCTTTATATAGCCGGTGGAATTGCCGCCAAAAATAAATGGTACTTACAAAATAGTCAGTTTGTACAACGTTTTAATGCAAAAGGACGTATGCAATCTGAAACGATTCAAATTCCAATTCGACTAATAACTAATCCTGAAGTTGGATTGCGCGGGTCACTACAATATATATTAAAATTACACAAAACAGTGTAAACTTAAAACCCTAATCATCTACTAAATATGAAAATATAACGATTTCGGAACCACTATAATGACAGACACAAATGATAAAAACATACAGATTGAAGTTGAAACCCAATACATTCCAGAACAATCTTCTGAAAAACTAAATCGTTATGTCTTTTCATATACCATTAAAATTACCAATGTAGGTAGTACTCCCGCTAAATTAATTAGCCGACACTGGATAATTAATGATGCCCACGGCAATACACAAGAAGTAAAAGGCAAAGGTGTTGTTGGTGAGCAGCCTTATTTACGACCCGGCGAAGGATTTCAATATAGTAGTGGCACAATACTAGAGACGCCAGTGGGTAGCATGGAAGGCAGTTATCAAATGATTACCGATGATGATTTAGAGTTTGATGCCCATATCCCACCATTTACACTAAGTGTCCCACACACGTTACATTAATCATTTTTCAAAAAAAACATCTCTTGAATCTTAGGATGATCAAAAATTAAAACGATCCATCTTTAACTTCCACTTCAATAATCAAATATTTCAAGTTTGGTTTTTTCTTATTTACAACTATTTTAACTTAAAAACACGTCACAACTGGCTGATTTTAATTGCTTAAAGTTTCTTAATAGAAACACCGATACAGTGCTGAACCGATTTAGCATTAGTATCAATTATTGCAAAAAATAAATTATGCCGATTTCATCAACAACCATTATCAATCAAGTAGAAAAGTTAACATCTATTGGCATTTCTTTATCAAAAGAAAAGAACCTAGCTAAATTACTAGAAAAAATACTCATCGGTGCAAAAGAAATAACACAATCAGACGGAGGAACCTTATATCTTATCAAAAATGAAATGCTTAATTTTGAGATATTAAGAACAGATTCATTAGGATTTGCCATGGGAGGGACGACTGATAATCCGATTACCCTTCCTCCCATCAACTTATTTTTAGAGGACAAGACACCGAATTATAAAAACATTTCTGCGTTTTCTGCAGTTACGGGAAAAACTGTCAATATACCAGACGCCTATTGTGCAGAGGGATTCGATTTTCAGGGTGTGAAGGCTTTTGATGAAAAACATAATTATCATTCAAAATCCTTTTTAACTGTACCAATGAAAAATCATGAAAATGCAGTAATTGGCGTTTTGCAACTCATCAACCATATAGATCCAGATTCAAAGGAAGTTACCTACTACAGCAACCACGAACAAAAACTCGCTGAATCACTTGCGTCTCAAGCGGCAATTGCAATTACCAACTATCAATTGGTAAATGATTTAAAAGAGTTGCTGGAAAAATTCATTGAAGTTATTGCAAGTGCCATCGATGACAAATCTGGTTATACCGGAGGCCATTGTCGGCGTGTGCCCGAAATTGCAGTGATGCTAGCAAAAGCAATTAGCAATACAAAAATTGGAAAATTTAAGGATATTGAGTTCAATGAAAAGGAGATGTATGAACTTCACATTGCAGCCTTAATGCATGATTGCGGTAAAATTACGACTCCTGTTCATGTTGTTGATAAGGCAACAAAACTAGAGACAATTTATGATCGAATAGAAATAGTTAAAGCCCGATCAGAGACGTTAAAAAAAGATGCTGAATTAAAAATGCTAAAAATAAAACTTGAGTCCAGTAACGAACTCAAAATCAAAAAAGCAGAAAATGAATATCATAATTTCGTTCAAAAAATAAATGACGATATCGCATTCTTGCAATCAAGTAACATTGGTAGTGAGTACATGAATCCAGATGCGATAAAGCGAATTCAAGAAATTTCGAAACACAGTTGGATATCAGAGGATGGAAAGTCACATAACCTATTGACGGAAGATGAAATTAAAAACCTTTCCATCCCAAAAGGTACTTTAACCAATGATGAGAGAAAAATTGTTAACCATCATATTGTCATGACGCAAAAAATGCTAGAAGCATTACCTTTCCCACGGCATCTTAAAAATGTGCCTGAAATTGCAGGAAATCATCACGAAAGGATGGATGGAAAGGGATATCCTAGGGGAATAAAAGGCGAAAATTTGTCTATACAAGCACGTTTGATGTGCATAGCCGATATTTTCGAAGCACTAACAGCAGATGATAGACCATACAAAAAAGCAATGAATTTGTCTGTTGCATTGCGCATTTTAGGCGAAATGAAATTAGATGAACACATTGATCCAGATATTTTCAATGTCTTCATTAATGAAAAAGTGTATTTGCAGTATGCCAATAAGTTTTTAGAAACGGGTCAAATAGACAAAATAGATATTAAGGGCATTCCGGGATGCCAAACGGGTTAACAATTCATACTACACTTTTCAGGACCAAACAGGAGAATGGCATATGAGTTTAATAAAACTTGTATCAAAACAATCGATTGCGCAAATAGCGATCCCGCCAGATTAACGAACAAATAACGTTAAGATTCAAAAAGGGCTGCCGTTACATTAGTGAGATTAAACGTGAAATTCAATACTTTAAATGCTTAAAAATACCATAAAATACAGTTTATTCATCCTGTTATGCGTAATGACAAATTTGTCTTATGCATTGAGCCTGGGTGAGTTAAAAGTAAATTCACATTTTGCACAACCGTTTAATGCTGAAATTGCACTTCCTTCGTATTCCGAAGAAGAATTAGAAAGTCTCGACGTTCGATTGGCATCAAGAGATCAATTTAAATCTCGTGGGATGGAAATGTATTCCGTCATTCGAAAATTGAAATTTGGCATTAAAAAACGAGACAATGGTGAATTATTTATCGAAGTCACCACGATTGACCCTATGAAGGAACTATCCATTAGCTTTTTAATTGAAGTGACTTGGACAGGTGGTCGATTAATTAAAGGTTATGATTTTTTATTAACGCCTGAGGCCATTACCGATTTGTGGGAAGAGAGGGAATTACAAGCTCTCGCAGAATTGAAGCCAGATCCAAAACCTGAAAAAGCAAATAACTTTAGTGACGGGACATTAACACCACCAGCAGTTAATACTCAATCTGACATAGTGGCGCTGAATATAAAGCCTGACAATAAGCCACTAATTCAACAAGCTGCCGTCGAGGTTCCAATTCCAGAAAAAAAAATTTCGAAAAAAGCAAAAGCAAAGTCTAATAGTAAGTTTAGGAAAAAAACCAAAAATATTTCAAACGGTTTACAGTATAAACCCGTGGGTCGAGGTGAATCTCTCTCTTTAATTGCCCAAAAAATTAGACCAAACAAGGACATCAGCATTAACCAGATGATGGTGGCATTGTATGATCAAAACCGACATGCTTTTATCAATGAAAATATTAATAAATTAGCGGCCGGCTCTACCCTCACAATCAATGATATACAATCAGTTACAAAAATTTCAAAACGCAAAGCAATGCAAATGGCCAGCAATTACATGAATGGCCCGTTAAGAAAACAAGCGAATACGACACAACTTGCTAAAAACAACGAAACGGCTAAGGGTGAAAAAGTTGCAGCGGCAAATGTGACTCAACCCCCTCCAAAACCAATTGTGACAAGCCAACTAAAAATAACCAGCGAAACAGAGGACCCGATTCCGCAGGAGATTTTACAAAAACTTAAAAAAGAACAAATCGCATCTGACGAAGAAGAGCTAAAAATGGCAATGGCAAAAGCTGAAGAATTGATTGTAGAAAACAAAACTCTTCGCAAAAAAATTGCGACTCTGGAAGACCAACTTGATGCAACAGCAGAGAGTCTATTTGAAGCAACAATTCAATCTGAATTGAATCCTGATGTAGAAAAGAAAGAAATCGAAGCAGCCCCAGAAAAGAATTCACAAACTCAACAAGCAGAAAACTTAGTTGTGACCAATACAAATGTTACCATGGAAGGCAACGAAAATTTGTCATTTCTTGAGAGATTGGAAGCTCATAGAACAATTATTTCAGTTACGACAGCAATCCTATTATTAATCACTTTTGTGGTTATGAAAAAACAAAATGAAGTGGCAACAATCCTAAATCAAATTAAAAGCCGTTTTGTAAAAACAACTCATCCAGACGATGTACCCGGCTCAATAGCATAAATCATTTTCATTTCAGAATTTACGCTCTTACATTTTTCATTCTCCAAGCAACATCGTTCAACAGCGGATTTAAGAATTTTCTATAGCCAACCTTGCGACAAATTCTAGATTGGCCTATGATTTAAGTGTTGATATCGATAACTTTTATAAAAAATCATAATTAAATAACGCAAATACGATAAAAACAAAATATTAATTTCTGTGGGGAAGTAATCTAAAATGCGGTTCATCCTGTCTCGACAAATGCTGTGTGCATTTCTCGCTTTTATGGCAATTTCCTGCTCACAAGTCAATCAACCCAAAAAATCTTTTTCAGTTGAAACTGCGATTTGGTTGCAAGATGATAAATCTCTGTTAATTCAAGGAAAATCTCCCACTGCTGGTGAACAGATCAGAATCAAAAATGCGATAAACGATAATTTAATAGCAAGCTCACTTTCAAAAAATGATAACGCTTGGGATATTAATGTTCCTAATTTGCAAACTGTACCCTGTAATATTTTGATCATTTCTAAAGATGAAATTATCAAAAAACCAGTTCAAAATACACCCACACATTGTGACAAACAAATTCTAAGCAACCCAGACAACACGATTACATCGCGAACAACAAATCAATTAAACGCATCCATTGAATCACCCTTAGTCAACAGAATAATTAACAAAGGTGAATCGCTAAATTTTTTAGCAAGTGACAGTACCTATTTATCATCATTGGAAATTAGTTATTTATGGTCCTTTGATGGTGTAAGAGAAAATAGTCAGCAAAAAGATCCAGGTTTGGTAACATTTAATAGTCCCGGAGAATTCAATATCACATTAACCATTTCTACCACAACTGGATTAATTGATATAACACCTGCAAAACGAAAAATTATTGTCGTTGATGATAGCATTAACACACTTTCAGAGATTCCTATCGTCAACATAGATATTCCTTCGGAAGATCAATTTATTTCTCCCGGAACGAGTATATTATTTAGCGGTTCAGCAACCCACCCTGGTACTGACGCACTGAACTATTTGTGGGATTTTAATGGCGTTGCAGAAAACAGTACGCTGCTAAGTCCAGAAGAGATTATTTTTTCCAATCTTGGTACTTATGTTATTACATTTTCTGCAACGGACACACTAGGCAATTCCAGCACCTCGTTTATCAATGTCACTGTCTCAGATCAAACAACGCCAAAGGGTTTGATTGTCGGCCCCGATTCTGACTTAACGATAAATGCTGGTGAATTTGTTTTTTTTCAAGGTGGTGCCAGTGCTCCCATCGAGGATGGGCCAATTACATTTGATTGGAGCTTTGATGGGGTAACTGGAAATTCCCAACTTCAAAATCCAGGATTAGTTGTGTTTAGCACACCTGGTGTTTATAACATTAAATTGACTGTCACGAATGCACTTAACATCTCAGATTCTAATCCACCCACTCGTATAGTAACGGTTGTAGATTCGTCAAATACCTTACCAGATACACCCTCAAACCAAATAGATAGTCTAATCCTCAGCCCAGAAAGCGATATGACGATTATGGCGGGGGACAGTATTTCATTTAATGGTGAAGGGGTGAATATTTTAGATCCGCAGAGCATAAACTATTTTTGGAATTTTGGCGGGGCTGTTCCAAATCAATCAACTCTAGAACCTGGTGCAATCAAATTTAATACCGCTGGAACCTATGAAATAAGTTTTGCGGTTTCAAGCAATGGTGAAAATGATACGACGCCAGATTCACGAATTATTACAGTAGAAACACCGAGTGGAAATAATCCTGCGCCACAAATTGGAATGATCAGTCATATAATAATTCCGTCAGAAAGTATTACTATTAATGCTGGGGAAATTGTTAATTTTACCGGTTATGTGAGTCCCGCAAATAATCCACCGTATACCTATCTATGGACTTTTGATTCCGTCGCAGTTGACTCCAGCAAGTTAATTCCCGGTGCCATATTATTCCCTGATCCTGGCGAATATGTCATTAGCTTCGCTGCAATCGATGCTAGTGGCTTAATAGATCAAACACCAGCAAAACGAAAAGTGACTGTTCTAAACCCACCTTAGATTAAGGTTTCTCAATCAAAGGTGCATATCGTCATCGGTCGCATTAAATACTTAGTAGGAGTCATTGTTGGCACTATCTGAATCACGCCAAATTTCATCAATTTGTGTTTGATCATTATCGAAACCAAAATCATCGTTAAATGCATCTAACACGAGTTCTTCTGAAAGGAAACGATTGTCGACGTAAAAATCATCGAAATAATCATCTTCTAAAAATGATTCAGATTCTAAACTGTTAATTCCTTGTTGTACTGTATTCATTGTGACTCTCCGTTGATTAACTTATCTACAAGTGTGAATAGAAATTTATTTAGTGTTTCTATGGTTAATTTAAGCAAGCAACGGGAGATTTACCTGTGTATTAATTCACAGTGGAACAAAAAAAAGTTTTTTTATTTTTTCATTTGGAAAGCGATACAAGTATAAAATATTTTTATGTAACTATATCAAAGATTTACGAGGGGGTTATCACAAAAAAATGAATTAAAAATTAATTTAATCCAGTTCGATAAAATTTTTTTAACTCCATAAACTAGAAATATGTATCTTTAATGGCTATTATTTTTATAATTAATGTAACGTGCCTTAATTTAATCTTAAAATGAGTTCAAAAAAAATATTAATATTATAAGATTACCAGTCGATATTTAAAGACAAGTGGGGAAGCTAATTTTAATTAGCTTGAATATCAAACAAGATGGCTAATTTTTCCATCGCATATAAAGACACAACAAGTGCCTAATTAGAAAGGTTTACATATGCAAAATGCAGCACTAGCAAATATCGATGCCGCGCTAGATGAATATGCTGATTATCTACCGTCTGACAGCCTCACATTTCAATCTATTGTTAGAGAAGATGCATGGGGAGAAATCGCCGCATATGCGCGAGGTGAAGGTTATGTCACTTTAGCGGACCTTTTGGAAAAAGCAGAAGGTGCATGTTACTTTCTTAGCTCCTCCTCATAAAATTTCTTTTTATTCAGCTCTGCTACACAAGCTCATCCCGTTTCCTTTTATAATATCCACAAATACCAATATTAGTTTTTCCTAAATCTCTAATATAAATAATTATGGCTTGCTCGTCATTTAGGCTAGGAATTTATATCGCTAAAAATTTATAATCTGGTTATGCAAATTTCCAAATCAAAAGATAATATTTATTCCGAATTTCTTGAAAGAACCCAAGCCTTCAAATTTGATGATAAAGTAGTCGCTGTATTCTCAGACATGATCAAACGATCAGTGCCGGGTTATGAAAATATATTAACCATGACAGGACTTGTTACTCAGCTTTATGCACAAGACAACACAAACTGTTACGACTTAGGTTGCTCCATAGGCGCCTCAACCTTAGCCATTCTTAACAATCTGCAAAATAAGACATGCCATGTCCATGCAATTGACAACTCCCCCGATATGATCAATCAATGCTCCAAAAACCTACAATCCTCTTCGTCATCTCAATACACAGTGATTTGCGAAAACATCAGCAATATTAAATTTCAAAACGCCTCTGTTGTTGTACTCAATTTTACACTCCAATTTATTCCAATTGAGCAAAGAGAAAATCTCTTAAACAATATCTACAACAACCTTATCCCTGGCGGGGTCTTATTACTGTCTGAAAAAATTCGGCTTAGCAATGCGCAAGAAAATTTAACGTTTAATCAAATACATCATGCGTTTAAAAAAACGCAGGGTTATAGTGATTTGGAAATTAGTCAAAAACGTAATGCATTAGAAAATGTTCTCATCCCTGAATCACCAGAGCAACACACTCAGCGCTTGAACAACGTGGGATTCACCAATGCGTTACAATGGTTTCAATGTTTAAACTTTGCCTCATTCATTTGCATTAAATGACAAATTATCAAATCCTCTCTCCACTCATCGCCCATACAGACGCAACACCCTGGTTAAACAGCCTAGCGACACAAGTGGAACACACCATAACTCATGCGAATAATGGCCATATGACGACCTGGCAAGAAATACTTCGCTCATTACCAATTGCAGTCCCCTCCAAAACAAACTTAAACCGGGATTGTATCCAAATAGGAAGTCGAGAAGACCTTGATCAACGACAACGACACGAACTGGAGTTTCTACTTAAAAAGTTAAGTCCATGGCGTAAAGGACCATTTGAGTTATTTAACATCCACATTGAAACGGAGTGGCGTTCGGATTGGAAGTGGAACCGACTTGCTCCACACATAACGCCCTTAAATGACAGAGTTGTATTAGATGTAGGCTGTGGAAGTGGGTATCATTGTTGGCGCATGGCTGGTGAGCAAGCGAAAGTGGTTATTGGCATTGACCCATCGCTTTTATTCATGACGCAGTTTCAAGCGGTACAACATTTCATAAATCGTCAAAATGTGATTTTCCTTCCATTTACACTAGAGAACATGCCAAATAATTTACCCATATTTGATACTGTCTTTTCCATGGGAGTACTGTATCATCGTAGATCACCTTTTGACCATCTATTGCATTTACGTAAACTGCTCAAACCGAAAGGTGAACTTGTACTGGAAACGTTGGTAATCGACGGTAATGCCAATATTCTCACACCAGAAAACAGGTACGCGAAAATGAACAATGTTTGGTGTATACCATCAAATGATGTCATTCTAGGTTGGCTTAAAAAATGCGGGTACGAAAATCCGAGAGTCGTTGATGTAAACCAAACATCAACTGAAGAGCAACGATCAACAGATTGGATGCCCTTTGAATCATTGCCCGATTTTTTGGATTCAAAAAATAGTCAATTGACTATAGAAGGATATCCCGCACCGAAACGAGCAATATTTATTGCGACGAGAAGCCGTTAAATTTTCAATGGGATTATGATAAATTTGGCGCCAATTTTTTTAAAAAATAATGATATTGAGTTAAACCATGTTAAATACCATTTCCACTGAGTTTCTTTCCTTTATGGATAAAGGTGGCCCAATAATGTGGGTCATCTTCGTCACTGCTGGCGTTGCGATTATAATGCTCATAGAACGCGCATTAAGAATCAATGCATGGAAAAAACAAGCCATCTTTGATCAATATGGATTTGAACAAAAACCAGATTATTCCCCGATAAAATATTATTCGGCAAACCGAAGTCCGATTGCGTTATTGCATCAACAACTGGACTGGAAAAACATACACAATAAACTTGAATTACAAAAACAAATTAAAATACAAATGTCCAAATTAATGCCCACGCTTGAAGGCACCTTACCGACTATTGCAATTATCGCAACCATACTTCCTATGTTAGGACTGCTAGGCACGGTAACCGGTATGATTCAAGTTTTCGAAACCATTGCGCTGCATGGCACAGGAGATTCTCAACAAATGGCCGGTGGCATATCACAAGCATTATTAACAACGGCTAGCGGTCTCATCATCGCAATCCCAGTCATTTTTATGCATCATTTACTCGTAAAACGCTTGAGAACAATCTTAGCCCTAACAGAACAAAGTATTCATGCACTAGTAAAACAAAAATCAAGTGATTTAAAATAAAATAATTATGAATAACAACTCACACGACGAATCTGATTCGTACATACCAACTGAATTAGAAGCTGGTTCACCAGAAATGACCATGGCGCCATTAATAGATGTAGTGTTTTTGTTATTAATCTTTTTCGTGGTAACAACTGTGTTTCCTGAGAATAAAGGACTCGTCATCTCAAAGCCCAACTCAGAAAACACCAAACAACTTGCACCTAAACAACTAAAATTTTTAGTGAATAAAAAAGATGAAATATTCTTTAAAGATAACAAAGTTGACTTGACAGATATTAAGCGAATTGTGCAGGAGAACATTTTAATCAAACCTGATGTATCAATATTATTAAAAGTTGACAAAGAATCCACGACAGGCATGTTCGTTAAACTCATGGACGCATGTAAAGCTGGCGGCGCGAGTAACATTGGCATTGCAACTGACGCACTAAAAAATCCATAACATGAATTCTGCTAGTATTGCGTTAGCCTATAGCCCTTCACCTATTGTTGAAAAATTACAAAATTTTGCTTTATGGTTAATTGCGATTATCGTAGGATCAAGCATAACAATATTGGCGTTTTTGGTTTTGCCAAACCTCAATTTTGATGAAAAAAAAGACCCAACACCCATTATCGAAATTGATTTTTTACCTTGGCAAAAAACACCCCCTCCCATTAAAACCAAAAAAATCGAGAAAAAAACACCAGTAAAACCAAAGCCGAAAATTAAACCTAAACCCAAGCCAAAGCCGAAACCCATTGTCAAACCAAAACCGAAGCCAAAAATAATAGAAAAGCAGAAGGTAGAACCGACTGTAAAACCTGACGTTACAGTTCCTGAAAAAGTCAAACCTGTTGAAAAACCCATACCTGTGGTTGAAGAGCCTGTGGCTCAAACACAAGATATTCCAGAATTACCCTTACCACCCATTGCTACGGATGCAACAGAAATTCTGCCGACGCCAATTCATATTACTAAATTATCAAATGTTCCTCGATTCATTCACAAACAAAAACCTATTTATCCTTTAAGCATGAAACAACAAGGGAAAGAAGGTACTGTAAAATTGGAAATTCTAATCGATGCAAACGGAAAAGTCAGAAAAGTGAGTGTGCGAAAAAGTGCTGGAAAATTGTTTGATGAAGCGGCAATCATGGCGATTAAAAATTCCAGTTTTACTGCGGCAGATGTCAATGGAAAAAAAGTCGCGTCTTTATTAAGAATGCCAGTTCGATTTCGACTAAGATAACAATTCATGCATATCATTTTAAGCACTCTTAATGCACGTTATATTCATTCCTCCTTAGGTTTACGATATTTGCATGCAAACATGCAAGCATTAGCAGACGATACCGAGATTTGTGAATTTATCATCAATACTCGACCAATCGATATTGCAGAAAAACTTCTCGCGAAAAATCCTAAAATTATTGGTTTTGGAATTTACATATGGAACATTGCAGAAACAACGGATGTCATCAGTATAATAAAACTATTAGAACCCAATATCACTATTGTCATTGGTGGACCCGAAGTCAGTTTTGAGCAAAGCAGCCAAAAAATTGTTTCGCTTTCCGACTATGTCATCAGTGGCGCTGCGGATCATGCTTTCCGTGATTTATGTGAAAAAGTCATAAAACAAGAATTGCCGAAGTCCAAATTTATCAGTCCTTTACCATTTGACTTATCCAGTATTACATTCCCTTATTTTCTCTATAATAATGAAGACATTCAAAACCGAGTTTTGTATGTTGAAGCCTCACGTGGATGCCCATTTAAATGTGAATTTTGTTTATCTTCTCTGGATAAAACAGCCTGGAATTTTGATATCGATTTGTTTTTACATGAAATTCAAAAACTGTATGACAGAGGTGCGCGGCGTTTTAAATTTGTCGATCGCACCTTTAATTTAAAAATCAGCCATAGCAAACGTATCTTGACTTTCTTTTTAGACAAAAAAGATAATACCATTTTCTTACATTTCGAATTAATCCCAGATCACCTACCCGATCCGTTAAAAGAAATTATCCAGCAGTTTCCACAAGGGACACTACAATTTGAAATAGGTATCCAAAGTTTTGATGACAATGTGCAACAACTCATTAGCCGAAAACAAAACAACGCAAAAAGCAAAGAAAATATTAGATGGTTAGTCAATAAAACACATGCACATTTACATACGGATTTGATATTGGGATTGCCAGGGGATAACTTATCATCGATTGCAAAAAGTTTTGATGAACTTATGGAATTAAAACCGCATGAAATTCAAGTTGGAATATTGAAACGACTTCGAGGAACACCCCTCACTCGTCACACTGAAAACTATACAATGAAATACAATACCAGCCCACCTTACAATATACTTTCCAATAAAGATTTGAATTTTGATACTATGCAGAGACTAAACCGGTTCGCAAGATATTGGGATATGATTGCGAACTCCGGCCGATTTAGCCACACTCTGCCAATGATTCTTGATTACAAGCCGTTTATCCGGTTTTTAAAACTCAGCGACTGGTTATACAAAAATACAGATCAAACACACAAAATTAATTTAAATCGACTATTTTCCTTGTTACATAGAAGCTTAATCGAACTTTTTAACATAGAAAAGAGCCTTGCTGAAAAATGTCTTCTGAATGATTATCAAATATCGGGACTAAAAGGTAGAGCGAAATTTCTTATAGAGGCTAGTAACGTTGAGATAAAATCAACTAAGAATGAACCAAACCACCAGACACCTTCAAGACAAAGTCGGCATTTACAAAGTTAGAGAATAAAAAAAAAATCGGCAACAGAGAGGGAGATTGTTACCGATTTTCGACGGGAATCGCAAAATTTAAAATTAATTCACAAACTAAATTTCTGGACACTGCGACATCAATTTTTTCAGTTTACGTAGTTAAATAATTGCTGGGACTCTTTACATTCTTAACATTTTCAAATCCCAAGTTTTGCAATAACATACAAGCTTTTGCACTGCGCATCCCACTACCACAAAATAATACAAACGTTTGATCAATTGAAAACTCATGTAAACGTTCACCAATTTGATTCAAAGGAATATTGAGTGCACCATCGACTGAACCAAGTTGAAACTCTTCGGGATTACGTACATCAACAAGTACAGCACTGACTTTTTCAATCAACTCTCTCGCTGCACTACCACTGATAAAATTATTCACAAATGTCTCCTACCTATATATTAGACTTTAATAATATACTTAATCATATCGGATTAGTCAACAATTCTGCGAAATGAAGGATTCGGAAAATCTTATAAATTAGAGGCGAATAATTAAAATAAGATATTGATTATGAAAGATAACGTGGAAATTAATTAGAGATATTTATAAACAGTAATAAGTAGATTATGTTCTTTAAAAAGGATGCCTCTCCATTAAATAACACAGGCAATCCTGTCGAATAATTTTTTCATCGGTTGTAATCATGGAAGGCATAAGGGATTTTTTTAAGCGGAATTCATTATTACTAAATTCGAGATATTGTTGCCAAACATTTTCTTTACTTTCATCAAACACATTCAAAAATGCTTTTTTATCTGGATGGGATAATGCAATCAACGTCCCGGCGGGAATTTCTTTAAAGTTATAAATTTCAATCTCAGGTTCAAAATAAATGTCTTGAGTATTATCACTAAAACTAAAGCTGAATTGCTCGGGAACAGTTACCGTTGCAACAGTATGAAATAAATCCATATCCGATTTCTTTACAGGAGACTCTGTAATTTCATGCAACTGCAAACAAGCGTCGAGATATTCAAACGCATGAATCACCCCAGACTCATCATTAATTTGCCCACATTCTAATGTTACTGAGGGACACATTTTGGAAAATGCAATCGATTGAACACTATCAGGTTGTAAAAAATACACCACGGTTTTTGAAAATAACAACGCCAAATGAAAAAACTGATTATCTAATTTATTAATACATGCATAGTGTGGATTCAAACCAGTGTTACTATGGATATCAATGCTTGCAAAAGGTTGCTTTTGCTTCATGATTTGCATCACTTTCTGCATCAGCTTCGCTTCAGGTAATTCACAATTTGAGTCTTCAGTTAACCACATTCGGTTATAATCAGGTTGCTGAGGCAACCGTCGAGCTGCAACTTCAGCTGCACTAACATTCGCAACAAAAATAGAGATGCTTCTAGGTAATATCTCATTTTGATAAGCCTTCAGTAGCATTTGCACTGCGTATAATCCAGCTGCTTCGTTGCCATGTTGTACTATCGAAACGAACAAAGGTTGTGGATGTTTCCCTTGCAAATGAATTAACGATGGACCTGATAACAATTGATTTAATTCAGTTGCGTTGCAATTTAAAAATCCATCGGGTATTTCAGTATATTCCTGTAATTTTATTGACATATTTATGCTACAAAACCCATTGATGAACTGGAAGGCTGGACTCTTGTCCTTCGATATATTTTCCAGCTAACGTTTCCATATCATGACCATATTTTTTCACACAGGCCTTTTGCCATTGTGCACCATTAGTTTTTGTCTCAACGCGATCTCGGATAATTCCAATATACTCCTTAATATCCTCTTGATTAACATCTAACATATTCAAGCCTTCAATAGCGAATGGAATTAAGGTATTGAGAATCAAATGAGATATTGGCACTTTACCTTTTTCAAACCAAGATATTTTAGCATTTAAACCGTGTTGTGCAGCAGAATAAAAATTATTTTTTGCTTCAGAAAAACTCATACTATGTTCTGGTGCAACCTTTTGACAAGATAAATATTCATGCAATCCATAAAAGAAAAAAGCATTCGCCATTTCATCCAAGCTGGTTGGCCCAGCAGGTACAACACGATGCTCAATACGAAAATGTAATTCACCGTTTTCACCAAACCCAAGTAGCGGGCGATTCCAACGCCAAATCGTTCCATTGTGCATACGTAAATGAGGAAAAAATGAAGATTTATCGTCTAAACTCGTTGGCAACAATACCGGATAATGATCAAAGTTTTCTTGAAAACATTCCAATACATTTTCTCTCACATAACCCGACCCAAATGTTACTCGCCTAATCGGTCCATGTGCAGCATCGCCATATCCACCTACTTCAACTGCCTGTTCGAAAATTGGAATACGTGTTTCATCCCATAATTGTTTGCCAAATAAATAGGGTGAATTTGCAGATGCAGCAACTAATGGTGCTGATAGAATAATCGCAGAATTATAATAACGTGCACTTTTATTTACTGGAATTTGCCGATGAATTTGAAAAGACGTTGCAGCAGATTCTAGCATTACATCTTCATGAATACTGCGTAAGTGTTCGGTACCAACAATATCCAGACATAATGGTTTTCCTTTTCGTGACTTTAACACCTGTTCGTTTAACGCAAAATATCGATTTAGAGGAGAGATATTTTCTGTAACTAATTGATCATCATGCACGGTGGGTAATATGCCGGTCATGTATAACCGTAATGATTCATTTGATAAAACATCATTACATTGTTTCCACAGCTGATCCAATTGCGTGTGCATATCTCTTAACCCATGACCGGAAATCGCTTGAGGCGTAACATTCAATTCAATGTTAAATTTTGCTAACTCTGGACTAAGAAATTCACAATCGCAGTTATTTAATAAGTATTCATTTTTTGGAACTGGTAAGTTATGTTCATCCACAATCCATGCTTCTTGTTCAATACCACACATGGCTTCGTCACATCCGAATTGAGATTGCTCAAAAGCAATGGTCAAATTTTTCAGTTCAGTCTGTAGATGATCATGAAATTTTGCATAATCATCATCACAAAAAAAACTATTTTTAATCTCTTCGCCCATGTTGATAAATCCTTCTTGATAAATACACAATAAATTATTTGTCTTTAACATAACGTTTCAAAATAATTCGAGTAAAAAAGCATTAGTTGCTGTATATAAGGACCGAACGGAGTTTTTCCTAGAATGAGCAACCACTTATTGTGAGTTCTAGAAAAATCGAGTATCGGCCCTTAGATGCTAAAAATAATGCAGTGAAACGATTTTTTAGCGAATTAATTTGAAACGTTAGGGTTTATTGGTCAATTCAATGCCCATCGTTTGAAGCTTCTCCTTGGCACTGGGCACATCTTGCTCGGCTGCTTTTTGATACCAGCGTATCGCCAACGCTTTATCTAGCGCACCACCTAATCCATTTTCCAATAAATTTGCATAATTATATTGTGCAAATCGATAACCATTTTCAGCTGATTGTTGATACAATTTCCTTGCTTGGTGATAATTTTTAGTTAAACCACCCAATCCCTGCTCATAAATAACACCCAAATTATTTTGTGCAACTGCATTTCCCGATTTTGCCGCTGCATCATAAAGTGATATCGCTTTTTCTAAATCTTTTTCGACGCCCAGTCCTGCCTGATACAACCAAGCCATGCTTGCTTGCGCTGGCGCATATTGCTTCTCAACTAAATCCATCCACTTATTAATCGCACCTTTGTAATCACCAAAAAAGTAAAAAACTTGTCCAGATTTATATTGTTTAACTAATTCTTCAGTGTCTGTTTCAGATTGTTTTTCATAGCCAAATCCACGTGATACTACGGGACGGCTCCAGTCCATTGGTTTTACCGCTTGCTTTTTCTCAAAACCATCAGCACCGTGAGATGGATTAATAATCACTAGGACTAATCCAATAAGGAAAGTCACAACATAGAATAGAGTTGTGGAGAAAACGAAAGAAAAGTGAAGAGGCGCTTTCAAAATGACTTAAATACAAACAATTATTAACGTTAGGGTCTAGCCCGCATTTCTCACAGGATCGCAATTAGATAAGGAATATACCATTCTTGATGTGATGTATCAAAATTCACTAATTTTGTGGAAAATGAAACGAGTTTGATTCGAGAAAATTGAGAGGGAAATTTTCCAATTCTATAAAATGTGGATTATAAAAAAACAACAACACTCGATTTAACCAAGGTATTCGATTCAAACGAATCAACATCCACTAGTAAAAGTGATTCAGCAATAGTTTACTTACACTAAGCTAAGCAAAATAATCAATCACACCATCAGATTCATACACCGTTGAATTAGATAAACTCAGTGAGTCTGACATTTCTTCTTCACTATCAAATCCATCTAATACGGGAGTAAACGGATTTTTACCTTGCTGTGTCGCTTGCTCACCTTGTTGTTTGAATTGTGATGCGACGTCCGTATTACCCAACTGTAAACCAGACTCTCCAAGCAATTCTCTCAATTTTGGCAAGGTTTGCTCAATGGCTTCCCGTACGTTTGCATTTAAGGCAGTAAAACTAATATTCGTTTGATCCTGAGCCATATTGATTCGAATATTGATACGGCCCAACTCAGGAGGATCCAATCGAATATCCGCTTGCTGAATATTACTCTTAATCATGAATTGAAGTCGCTTGCCCAACTCAGCACCCCATTCTGGCTGGTTTACATGAGTATTAAGTGTAAATTGTTGAACGGAGGATGTGTTGCTACGCTGCGTTGCATTTAATCCGCTTAGCATGGATGTTTTATCAATTGAATCAGGGGTATTTTTCATGTTCAGTTGATCTAACATGTCTGATGCAGTTAATGATTTGTCTACATTCATTCTTGATTGCAAAATGATATCACTTTTCGTCTTATCGACATCCAACCTTTCCGTTAATTTTGTTAATAAATCACTAACATCTTCACTGATATCCAAGTCCTCATTGGATAATGATTCAAGAAATTCCGCCAGCTTGTCATCATTCAAGTTCTTTAAATTTTCCGCTTGAAGCTTGCCATTTAATAAATCGGTTAAACGAGAATTATTATTAAAACCCATCATAGCTTGCTTATTATCACCAGCTAACAGTTTCAACATGTCGGGTGATAAGGAATCTAAGCCAGTGTCAGAACCTTTCCCCAATAGTTGTAGATTCTGTCTTGCGTTCAACTCATTTAATCGCAACAACTCTGCAATCGAAGCATGTTTATTGCTTTCACTATCTTGTTTCATATTCGCACCCAGACCCGCAATTTTATTCAATGAATCCAGGTCTAAAGTATTTTTGTTTATGGCACGCTGTAACATTAAATTCGCAAATTCTTTATTCTCTGTTCTTGAAGCAGATTCGTCAACCACAGGACTTTGGTCATCATCGCTATTCGTTTCTTTTGCAGCCGCTTGATTATCATTATCAATTTTATCTGAGTTTGTTTTATTTTGCGATTTTTCAGACTGCTCTGAAACAGTCTTATTAAGATTAGATTTGGACTTTACTTTGACTTGCTGTGCTTCGGGCTGTTCACCATTATTTTTCTCATTGACTTGTGTTTTTGATTTATCCAAATAATTGGAAAACTTGTCGTCATTGTTATTTGTCGAATTTTTAGGAACCGATGTTGATTTCGATTGAAGATTTATACCACCTTCGTCGAGAAGTAACTGCGCACTGACATCCATCATTTAAAATTCATCCCTCTATGTATATTAAAAACAAAGGACCACAAAACTGCTTAATATTGACTATTCAGCAATTGAAATGCCAATCATTTAACTTGAATTAAAATTAGGAGAAATTACCGGATTCTATCGTCTAAAACGCAGTGCGCTAAGGTCATCTTGTTCTTTTTGTTGCTTTTTTTCTTCAATTAACATTTCTTCTGATTGGTAACGTATCTGGACATTTGTTATTAATTTTGCGCCATTTCTCGCGGCCAACCATTGCCGTTTGGTTTCTTCATACCGAACCTGCAAATCTTCGATTGCCGACATTTGCTGCTCTATAACCGTATTCAATTTTGCCATGAATTGATGAAACTCTTTTACACGCATTGCATCTAGTTGAACACTGTCGGCTCGATTATATTTTTCATCATATTCCAAGCGATACTCTTGTAAATCAACTAAACGTTGTTTTTGCGACGATAGTTCTTGTGCAGATTCAGCAAGCTTTTTTGCCGCCTCTTCTTCCTTGCGTTTCTTGAATTTACAAACCGGCTGTAATCGCTTTGACTTTAACATAAATGTTGACCGCTATTAAACTTAACCGTGTAAAATCCATTACTAAGCAGTGGATTGAACAGTATCTGGATTTAAAATTCGCCCCAAACCATTCAAACTCTCTGCAAAAGTAACAGGCTCATTCATTCCCTGTTGCAAAAACTCAATCAATTGAGGATAAATCATTATTGCCGCATCAATTTTAGGATCACTACCCTGTGTGTATGCACCAACACTAATTAAATCTCTCGATTCCTGATATATTGAGTAAAATTGTTTAAACACTTGCATTAACTTTAGGTGTTGCTGGTCAACAATTTCTGTCATAACACGACTTATTGATGCTTCAATATCAATTGCAGGATATCGTCCAGATTCAGCTATTTTTCTTGATAACACAACATGACCGTCTAATATCGCTCGCGCAGAATCCGCAATAGGATCCTGTTGATCATCGCCTTCAGTCAATACCGTATAAAATGCAGTAATTGATCCACCATTATTTCCATTACCTGCACGCTCGACTAGTTGTGGAATTTTCGCAAATACAGAAGGGGGATATCCTCTTGTAGCGGGTGGTTCACCAATAGCCAGGGCAATCTCTCGTTGTGCTTGTGCATAACGCGTTAATGAATCCATCAACAATAAAACACTTTTACCCTGGTCTCGAAAATCCTCGGCAATCGTGGTTGCCAACGCTGCACCCTGTAAACGCAACACCGGCGAACAATCCGCAGGTGCAGCAACAACGACAGAACGAGAGAGTCCTTCCTCACCTAAAATATTGAGAATAAACTCTTTGACCTCACGACCACGCTCACCAATTAAACCAACCACAATGACATCCGCTTCGGTAAATCGTGTCATCATGCCTAACAAAACTGACTTACCCACACCACTGCCAGCAAACAAACCCATGCGTTGCCCCCTACCAACAGATAACAACGCATTGATGGAGCGCACACCGACATCTAACGGTTCAGTGATGGGGTCGCGCATAAGTGGATTAATAATTTTGCCATGAATAGAAACGTGATTACTTGCCTGAATCGGACCTAAGCCGTCCAATGGCTTTCCAGCACCATCAATAACACGACCGAGCAGTTGCTCTCCAACCGGAGCAAGGTAAGCTAAACTCGCGGGAATAACGCGAGAGTTTGGATTAATTCCTCTTAACTCGCCAGTTGGCATTAGGTATAGGGTATCGGTGCCGAAACCGACAACTTCGGCCTCCACTTGATCATGGTCAGAATCCTTAATCAAGCAACGTGCACCGATGGGAGCTTGGCAACCTTTTGCTTCCATCGTTAAACCCACCATGCGTGTCAACTTGCCTTCAACATAAACCGCTTGTGACTGATTTATGCGATCGATATATTTAGTTAGACGGGTTTTCCAAATCGGATTCCGATTGCTCTGGGGCTGTGACATTTTCCTGCTCTCTTTCGTCACCGAGTACTTGCGCTATAACGGTGTTAAGTTTAGATTCAACAGTCGCATCAATTCGTGAATATTCTGATTCAACATTACAACCGCCACGACTAATGATAGGATCTTCCACTATGTTCCAGCGAAGCTCTTCATCCTCATTCACAGACAACGCATCTCTTACCAAAATGGCATCGTCAGGATGCAAAAATACTCGAATATTTCGGGCAGAAATGGGAAGAAGCTCAACAGCCTCTCTTACGGCTGCGATAACATGGCTAGGATCGAGTTTTAATTCTCTACGAACTAAGTGACGTGCTAATAACATGGACAAACTCATCAACTCATGCTCGACTTCTTCATCAAGACTCTCAAGGGGATTACTTAATGCAGAAATCAATTGGGAAAAGTGTGTTATTTTCTCGTTGACTTCCGTTTCAGCTTCACTCAATCCGTGAGAATAACCTTCGCTTTTTCCAAGTTCAAAACCTTCTTTATAACCTTCCTCGTGCCCCTTATCAAAACCTTCTTTTTTTGCAACTGGGAAGGCCTCATCATAGGCTTCTGCCCTAGCCTGCTCTTGAATTTGATCTATGTCGTCAGCAGTTGGCAAACATTTTTCTGCTCGAGGGACCACCGTTGGTGTATCGCCTTCACTAACAATGGGCAAATCCCACAAACTCAAATTGTCTTCTGTTTCTTTCGGGATAACAGTTCTAGACAAAGTCATCTCCGCCACCACCAAGGATTATTTCACCTGTTTCAGCCATACGCCGTGCAACGGCAACAATAGCTTTTTGTGCAGTTTCAACGTCACTTAACCTTACTGGGCCTCGTGCTTCCAAATCATCACGTAAAATATCCGCTGCCCGTTTTGACATGTTCTTGAAGATTTTCTCTTTAATGTTGTCATCAGCCCCCTTGAGTGCGACCACCAAGTCTTCACTTGATACTTCTTTCAAGAGAGATTGAATGCCTCTGTCTTCAACATCCATCAAGTTATCAAATACAAACATCAATTCCTGAATCGTTTCTGCTAGTTCACCGTCAATATCCTTAACTCCATCCATGATTTCAGATTCCATAGAGCTATCCAACAAATTAAGAATATTTGCCGCAGTTTTCACACCGCCCACTGAAGAAGATTTCACGTTCGCATTACCCGCAAATTGTTTTTCCATAATGTCATTCAATTCTTGCAAGGCTGAAGGTTGGATTCCTTCTAAAGTCGCTATTCGAAGAATGACATCTATTCTTACCGGCTCGGGGAACTGTGTTAATACATCAGCAGCCTGATCATTTTCAAGAAATGACAACACGATCGCAATAATTTGAGGATGCTCGTTACGAATAACATCAGCAATGGATCTTGGATCCATCCATTTGAACGCTTCCAATCCTTTAATATGACCGCCAATTAATATCCTGTCTATCAAACCACTGGCACGATCTTCACCCAGTGCTTTAACTAATACATTTCGAATATAATCATCGGTATCCAAGCCTAAGGAAGTCGCAGTTCTGACAATTTGATAAAAATCCTTTACGACTCTGGTAACATCCACTTTGGTTACATTTGTCAATGACGCCATAGCGATACCAATTTTTTGAACTTCTTTTGGTTCCATTAATGTCATAACATTGGCAGCTTCCTCTTCGCCCAATGTTAATAACAATATTGCAGAGCGTTCCACACCAGTGAATTCACTGGCACTACTATCCAAGCCCGTGGATTTTAAATCATCATCAGCCATGTGTTCGCCTATAAATCTTCATCTACCATCACCCAGGTTCTTATGACTTGAGCAACAATTCGTGGATCATCTGCCGCTAACTCTTTCAAGGTTTCTAGCATCCCTTCATATTCATCATAACTTAATCCTAACTCTTCCCACTGCTGCAATGTTAAACCACCAGTTTCCTCAGTAGATTCCTCTATCTCCGGTTCTTCTTCAATTTCTTCAATAATTTCTTCAGGCTCTTCTTTAAAGGTCAATTCACGAATAACTGGTCGCAACACGATGACAATGAAAAACAATATTAGTAATACACCGACAATTTGTTTTGCAATGTCAATAAACCAGTCTTGCTCCCAAATTGGAACAGGTGGTTTTGGTGGTAAAACTTCTCGTGAGTGAAACGCGGTATTCACAACATTAATACTATCTCCACGTGTCACATCAAATCCCACCGAATCCTTAATTAAATTCTCTATTTGTAGAATGACTTCCGGCGAATACGGGGTTCGAATCAAGGTACCATCTTTTTCATATCCAATCTTATCGTCAATAACAACAGCAACAGATAATCGACGTAAAATTCCAGGTGCTTGCTTAATATGACTAATTGTTTTATCTAGTTCATAGTTAAACGTTTCCTGACTACTTTTTCTAACCGGCCCAACAAATTGTTTTCCACCGCCTGGCAATGTCTCGGGTACCGTTGCTGTTCCAGGCGGTTGATTAGTTAACGCGCCAGGTACACCACCCATATCAGAGCCACGACTTTCTTCATTGGTAACATGCTCACTGCGAAGCGCTGGTAAATCAGGATTAAAACTTTCTTGAGTTTTTTCAGTTGAGGTAAAATCAACATCGGTTTCCACTTCAGCTCTGACACCTTCAAAACCAATCACAGGAATCAGTATTCTCTCTATACGTTGTACATAGTATTCTTCCAGCTTACGTTTGTAATCAAACTGCGCAGTGGATAATGCCATATCCCCTTTTAGTTCTTTTTTACTTAATAGATTTCCTTTTTGATCAACAACCGTAACTTTACTTGAATCCAAATCTGGCACACTGGATGCGACCAGATGAACAATCGATACAATCTTGCTTTCATCAAGCATTTTGCCCTGTTTCAAATTCACCAAAACCGAGGCACTGGCTTCTTTTTTCTCTCGAATAAATACCGATTGTCGTGGAATGGCCAAGTGGACTCGCGCTGAATCAACCGCACTTAGTCCTTTTATCGATCGTGCAATCTCGCCTTCCAATGCCCGTTGATATCGGGCTTTCTCCATAAATTGGCTGGTGCCAAAATTTTGAGCTTCATCCAGAATCTCAAACCCAGATCCTTCCGCTTTAGGCAATCCTTGTGCGGCCAACATAATTCTTGTTGAATGCACATCCGATGCACCAACTTTTAATTCACCGGTTTTATCATCTAATTTATAATCTATACCTTGGGCATCTAAAATAGGTATGATCTCACCTGCAGCTTCTTCATTTAGCTTGCCATATAATAATTGATAATTTGGTTCTGACGACCATAAAAATAACGCAATCATCATGGAGATTGCAGCAGCAACCGAAATGATTAATTGGATTTGACGAGCTTTGGATAAACTTTTAAATCGAAATGAAATGACATTTTCATTATCTTCTTCCAAAGCCATTTCAGTGTTCGATTGAACTGCGGGCAAGTCATCAATCGGCTCTGAGGCAGACAAACTTTGTCCGCCGGGATTATTCGCCTCTGCACTTGCTACTGCCATCTCAGCGCACCATCAAGCTGATCAAGCGCCATAACTCCAAATAAAGATCTCATTATAATGATCCTTAAACGTGCATGCTCATAATATCTTGATAGGATTTCATTAAATTTTTTCTAACTTCTAACATTGCTTTAAACGCAATACTTGATTTTTCACTCGCAACCATGACTTGTGTTAAATCAATATTTGGGTCGCCTAGTTCAAATGCTTTTTTCAATTTCCCTGCTTTTTTTTGCGTTTCAGAAACATTATCTACCGCTTGTTTTAACAGTTCTACAAAATTCTGTGGACTATCATTTGGCACTTTGGTATTCGTGTCTACTGGTTTTAATGCGGATTGCGCAGCCATGTTTTTTAATTGCATCGCCATGCTACTCATGTTTGCATTAATATTTTTCATACCTAGACTCCAAAGTGATTAAATAAATTAGTTTCCGTACGCACTGGGTACCAACATGCCACATTCACGCATTTTGGCTAGTTTGTAACGCAATGTTCGCTGACTGATGCCCAGCTTTTCTGCTGCATTTTTACGACTCCCGTTAGAGTTTTCCAATGCATCCAAAATCAACCGATATTCCTGATTTTTTAAATTATCACCTAGCAAAGCGGAGTCCTGTGCAGAGGCAACAGGGGGTGGTGGCGCCAAATCATTAACCGCCACCTTATTTTCAACATAAGAGTTGCTCTCAACATAGGTATCATTAACAGCAACCGTTGATTGTGTGAATTGTTCTGGTTCAAACATAATGTGTTCTGTATTCACAATTCCATTGGATTGAAGAATTAAAGCACGTTGCGCAACGTTATCTAATTCACGCACATTACCTGGCCAATCATATTGTGACAGCATTTCTTCTGATTCTTTTGAAAGTTCCGGGACGGGCTTTCCAGTACCCTCCAAGTGTCGTCGCAATAAGTAAGAAAACAAAGGACAAATATCCTCTCGACGCATCCGTAACGGAGGCAAACCAATGGGAAATACATTCAATCGATAATATAAATCTTCCCGAAAACGACCTTCACTGACCTCTTTTTTCATATCACGATTAGTAGTGGCTAATACACGCAAATCGAGGGGAATCATCTTGTTGCCACCCAATCGCTCGACTTCTCTTTCCTGGAGGACACGTAATAATTTTGCCTGAAGCGCAAGGTCCATCTCTGAAATTTCATCCAATAACAATGTTCCGGAATTTGCTAATTCGAATTTCCCAGGAGACGACTTGTAAGCACCTGTGAAGGCACCTTTTTCGTAACCAAACAACATGGCTTCTAACATATTCTCTGGAATAGCCGCACAATTGATTGCGATAAAAGGCCCATCTTTGCGACTTGAATTAACATGAATAATATGGGCAAAAACTTCCTTACCGGTACCACTTTCTCCATTAATCAACACAGTCGCATCACTGTCAGCAACACGCTGTGCTAAGGTTAGCACTTCTTTGGTAAGAGGATCTTCGGCAATAAACTCCTGAGATTTATCGTCTTCCGGCAAAACATAACGACTCACCATATTAACCAATACTTCGGCCTCAAATGGTTTCACCAAATAATCGGACGCACCTGATTGCATCGCTTCTACTGCTTTTTGAATCGTGCCGTATGCTGTCATTAAAACAAATGGGATATCAGGATAAGAAACTCTTGCTCGCTTTAATAGTGTTTCCCCATCCATACCATCCATTTGCACATCCGACACAATCATATTGACATATTCATTTGCCAAAATATCGAGTGCAACATTGCCATTGGCGGCTTCCCATACTTGATAACCAGCGAGCTTAAGCGTGTCACACAACGCTTCTCTTAGATCCGTATCATCTTCAACTATCATAATGCTTGAATCGGTCATAAAGGGTAACCTACTTTGGTAAATTAACTTGGAATCTGATTAACATTTAACTGCTTAGCAATGGGCAGACGAATAACAAACGTAGTTCCACCGGTGTCAGAGCTTTCAACCCAGATGCTACCGCCATGATTCTCAACAACGGCTTTTGCGACGGCTAAACCCAATCCGGTACCTTTTTCTCGAGTCGTATAAAAAGGTTCGAATATTTTATCGATTAACTCATGATTTATTCCTGGACCGTTATCTTTCACTTCAATATCAACCGACGGAATTCCATGGTATTGATCAACGATATGCGTTGTTACCCAAAACATGCCCTCCTCACTACAGGCTTGCATGGCATTGGTAAGCAAATTCTGCAACACACCTAACAAGGCATCTCGGTTTGCGGTAATAAAAATATTATCTGCTTTTTCGTGAATTATTAATCTGCAACCTGCATTGTCTAACGCTAATTCCATTGCATGCTGGGTTTCTTCCATAATTTCTGAAAGTGCAACCATGGTTTGCCCTAAATCACCAACACGGCTGAACGACAGCATGTCTTCCACTACGTTTTCCAAATGTTGTAGACGAGAAAGCGCTTTTGAAACAAACTTATTTCTTTCTTCATCCGCTAGATTGCCTTTTAGTAAATTTGAAATATAAAGTAACGCTGATGCGAGAGGTGTTCGTATTTGATGGGCTAGTTTCGCACTCATTTCTCCCATCGCAGATAAACGTTGATGGTGCGCCAAAGATTGTTGTAAATACCGGGTTTCAGTGACATCCATCAACAAAATGATTTGCCCAGGCTCATTACCCAATGGACAAGTGGATATACTCACTATGCGTCCGTCGGTTAATCTGGCTTCCTGTCCAGCATAAGCATTTGGCTCAAACACTTTTTCGATAATGTCACGCCAAAGCTCACCCACCAATGGACTTCCTAATAAATCAATGGCCGCATTGTTACATTCTTGGATTTTTCCTCGCGTATCCAAAACGATGACGCCCGCTGGTAAAGCCGACAACAATTCAGTCATTCGACTTGAATATTTTTCTTTTTCGTTTAACTGTGTTTGGTACTTCTCGCGCTCGAGTGTGAGTGCTTGTTGGAGTTGCTGAACTTGAACATCAATAGAAGGAGGGGAAGACGAATTGGAATGAACCGCTAACGCATCATTGGCAACAGTGACATCGTCACCGGCAATATCGCGCTGTTCTGCTTGCGATCCAATTTTTGACAAACTTTTGCTCCTCTCGCTTTGCTGTTAATTCAGCAAGAACAAAAGGAGCAAAATATAAGCCAAAGTTTTATAGTGTTTTTTCAGTAACTTAGAAAACGTAATTTAGAGTTCGTCAAACTCTTGGCGATTCTACTTGGCGCTGCAATCCATATTTTCGCAATTTTTCCACCAAGGTCGTTCTGCGCATTTTTAAACGTTTAGCGGCATGCGCAACAACACCATCCGCATCATCCAACGCTTGCTTAATGAGATTAAATTCCAGGTTACTCAAATGCTCTTTGAGATCCAATCCTTCACTTGGCAATCGAGGTGACGCTTGTGGTTGTGGGTCAAATATTTGAACTGGCGCTGAGGCATCATCATTGGTCGTAGTCACACGCTCTTGCGCAACTTCATCCGCTATAAATGCCTGTCCTTTCGGTCGAAACTTCTCTGGCAAATCTGAAAAATCGACAACACCATAGGGATACATTATCACTAAACGCTCAATTAAATTCGCTAATTCCCGTACATTTCCAGGCCAACGATATTGACACAATGCCATGACAGCCGCAGGTGTTAAGCGTACAGAACCACGTTTCTCCGCTTCCATCCGTGTAATCAATTCATTTATCAATAAAGGAATGTCATCTAATCGATCACGTAGGGGTGGCATTTCAATTGGAAAAACATTTAAACGATAATACAAATCCTCACGAAATTTACCCGCGACAATTAAATCTTCTAAATTACGATGGGTTGCCGCAATGATTCGTACATCGGATTTCATACTACGATTACTACCAACGCGTTCAAAGGTTCTTTCTTGCAACACACGCAATAATTTGACTTGCATGTGTAAACTCATGTCACCAATTTCGTCTAAAAATAAAGTCCCACCCTGCGCTAATTCAAATCGACCCTGACGCGCACTGATAGCACCAGTAAAAGCCCCTTTTTCATGACCGAACAATTCACTTTCCAGTAAGTCCATGGGTATCGCACCACAATTAACCGGCACAAATGTTTTACTACGCCGACTCGAATTGTAATGCAAATTTCTCGCAACCACTTCTTTACCTGTACCAGATTCGCCAAGGATTAACACCGTCGCTTCAGAATCAGCAACCTGTGCCATCATTTCCCGTACTGAGCGTACACCACGACTATTGCCCACCAAACTTCGAAACAATTCTGTGGCTCGGCTATCCCGCGGCTTGGTTTGACTAATACGAAACACCGTTGCTTGATGTAACGCATCGGTTAACTGCACATATTTTAGGGGTAAATCAATGGAATTGAAGGCATTCGCTTGAACTTGCTCCTCAATTTCAGATATGGGCTTAGGGGATTTTTTGGCTTTATCAACCATACGAATGATCGGTAGATCGGGATCAATTTCTTTTATCCCATCAAACACTTTTTTCAATGTCTCATCACTACCACAATCAGCCAATAAAATCGCACTGATTGAATTCGATTGGGTTAATGTTTCCTTCCAATGGCGGCAATCGGTAATTCTGCCTTCTTGTTCTACAAACTCTAATACACTTTTATAAATCTGGCGCTTGTGACTGTCTTCCTCAATTATAAGCACCGTAGATGGATTCGACATAAAATACCCTCGATCTTTGTTAATGCAATGTATGAGAAGGTAGATCTTCTAACCCTGCTGAATCAGTTGATTCGTAATTTCTAGCACAAACTCTTGTTTCCAGAGTTCACACTATCACTTTACGCTACACAAATTCTTCAGGGCTCTAGGAAACTTCAAATAATATTTTATTCAAAGACTTCCAACACTAATAACAGATCATACTGCAAATAGCATTTTTCCCGTTCGGATCAACGTTTTTATCAATTCTGTTTATGAAAACCGGCAAGTATCATAAACGAAAATCAATATTTTCAAGTGAAAAGTAACTTCAGTTCCACTTAAGAATTAAGTAAAGCACCAACTTCCCATTATGTCAAAATATTGTCGCAAATTTATTTTTAAACCCACAAATTGATCATCGTGACACAAAAATATCTCATGGATTTCATTAGAGGATTTTGCTTAATAAAGATGCAACGCTGGCATAATAAGTGCTGCTTAAATCTGTCTTCCAGCACCGACGTAAATGCAAACAATGCCGAGCCAAATTGAACAAGCTGCTAACTATTTTTCCAAGGGTGATTTGCACCAAGCGTCTTTGATCAGTAAAGAGCTCATCAATCGCAATCCAAATGACAGCAACGCGTTGCATTTGTTAGGGGTTATCCATTTAAATGAAAAGAAACCTGGCGTCGCAATAGCGTATTTAGAAAAAGCCCTCTCATGCAAACCTAACAATATCGATATCGCAATAGCATTTTCTCAAGCCTTGCTTCTTACACAGCAATTTAGTTATGCATTAGACGTGTTACACAAGTTTTTAAATCGCAGTGTCAATTTTTCTGAAGCATGTCAGCAATACATTCATGTCGTTGCGCATATAAACAACCTGCAAGAATCCATTAGCGCATTGGATTTATATCAGCAAGCGCGACCAAATGACACGCAAACCTTTTACACCGCACTGTACAAGACATACGTAAAATTCCAGGATTATGGCAATGCGCTTGAAATTATAGATAAAATTCATAAAACTGATAACCGCAACGCAGATGTTTGGAGCGACAAAGGCATAATCTACTTACAGATAAATAATCCAAAAGACGCGGAATACTGTTTTTATAAAAGCTTAGAAATCACACAAAATCATCTAAATGCCAATCTCAACCTTGCAAGCCTGTTACAAAACCAGGGAAAACTGGCAGAAGCAAAACAAATTTATACTTGCGTTCTCAGCAATCACACTCTGAACAACTCCAATTCTCAGCAATTGGCGAAAGTACATTACAATTTAGCTCTCATTTATTTATCCGAAAATCAGCTTTCTCTCGCCTGGTCACATCTAATAGGCAGACCAAAACAGATCAACACGAGCTTACCAAGTATAAGTGAATTAAGCGGAAAGTCTGTTCTCATTATTGGGGAAGAAGGGATTGGTGATGAAATATTATTTATACGTTACTGCAAGTTGCTAGTGAATCAGGTGAGCCACTTTGGTTATATCTGTAACCCAAAATTATCTGGCCTATTAAAACAAAACAACTTTTTTACAAAAATCCATCATACCCTAAGTGATGTGTCGCAATATGACTATTGCATCTCTTTAATGGATTTACCCTATATTTTTGCAAAAAATGACAATATTGCGCCACCACCCTTTCAATTACATGCCAATCCAATAGACATCATTACAACAACACAACAATTAGCAAATCAAGGAAACCGCCCGTTCATTGGAATAACATGGCAGTCAGGTAAATTAATAGATGACAGTCGCTCGGAAAAGTTTTTAGAAAAATCCATTCCATTGAAAAAAATGGTATCCCTGTTTCAAGGATTTACCGGCACCCTTGTGGTATTACAACGAGAAGTCAATCCAGAGGATTTACAATATTTAGAAAACAATTTGTCAGCAACTATCGTAAACGCATCACAGCTAAATGATGATTTGGAAAAGATGCTAGTTATGCTATCTGTGTTAGATGAGTATGTCGGTGTCAGTAATTCTAATACACATCTTTATGGCGCTCTCAACAAATCCGCCAAAGTTCTAATACCCTATCCAAGTGAATGGCGCTGGTTAAGTGAAGGAGACACATCACCCTGGTATCCCCAGTTTACCCTATACCGACAAACGCATAAAAATCAATGGGATGATGCCATTCAAATACTACGAAAACAGCTTTTTCCCGAACCCTAACCATCCCTTTCTCCATCATTATATATACCTTTTGACTGGCATATTTCATGCTCCAAATGATTACTCATTAATCCATTAATTTGGCGAAGAATGTCAAACAAATACAAATCATCGCAAAACTTAATTGAATCTGCGGCTAGCCACTTTTATGCGGGCAAGTATAAGTCAGCTGCAGGAATCTGCCAGTCAATCATAAAAAAACAAAAAAACAATGTCGACGCGTATAATTTGCTAGGCATCATTCAAGACAAATTGGGTAAAAGAAACGATGCGATAGCCAGTTTTAAAAAGGCACTGAAACTTTTGCCTGAAAACACTGAAATTCTAAACAATCTTGGCACCACGCATCTCGATTTACATGAACTGGAAAAAGCAAAAAAGTGTTTTACAAAAGCGCTAAGCATAAATGAAAATCAAGCAGAAAGTCATTACAACCTAGGCAACGTTTATTATCAAGAAGACAATAAAGAAGAAGCAAAAAAGGAATATATCCGCTCAGCTGAACTTGCGCCAACCCATGCAAAAGCGTTAAACAATATTGGTAGTATTTGCCAAAGCGAAGACGATTTCGAAAACGCAGAAAAATATTACAATTTAGCCTTGCATTCAAATCCAAACTTTATTGATGCACTCTATAACCTGTCTGGCATTTCAATAGATCGTAAAAATTGGAAACAAGCCCAGCAACAATTAACAAAATTACTTTCAATTGATGAAAACCATGTTCGGGGAAATTACTTTCTCGGCCTGGCGCATTTCAATTTAGATAAATATGCCAATAATTCACTGCCATTTTACTTGAAATCTTTTTCGTTAGACAATCAGCAAGTTGATGTTGGCAACGCAATAGCTGTTGCTTATCACTATTTGTGTGATTACGACAATGCTTTCAAATATCTGGATATTACAATTGAATTAAAACCTGATTTTGCTGACGCGTACAATACCAAAGGACTCGTCTATTTCGAAACTAGCAACATCAATAAAGCCATAGAATTTTACACTCAAGCAATAGAGCTCAAGCCAAATTATGCAGAAGCATATAATAATCTAGGATACACTTATAAGGTCCTCGAAGAATATGATTTGGCCATTCAACAATTTCAAAAAGCGATCTCTATCCGACCAGAATTCGCTAGTGCATTAAATAATTTGTCATTAACAGAACTTGTACTGAAAAAATTTGATAGCGCTTGGCATCACTATCGATATCGTCCAAGCCTAAAACCAAACAATGCACCGTTTTGCCCCGACTCATTACCAAGTACGTTACAAAATAAAAATATTTACATTATAAAAGATCAAGGTATTGGTGATGAAATTTTCTTTTTGCGATTTTTGCCACAACTGGCCTCAGCCGGCGCAAACATCTCTTATAAAACCGACAAAAAACTCATACCATTGCTGGAGAAAACATGCTTATTTCACACCATTACCGACTCAGACCTTGATAAAAGTCAATTTGACATAACTTGCTCTGTCGGTGACTTACCTTATTTAACAAGGTGTTTTTCAGAAAATCTAATCCCACAACCATTACCCTTGGTAAACAATACTCAGCAACTCGCCCAGTTACAAAAAGTGTTTTCAGACTTTGGACCACCACCCTATATCGGATTAACATGGCGTGCTGGTGGCATTCAAAACAACAAAAAATCCGGCTCTTACTACAAAACAATCGACATTCCAACATTTTGCGAATTTTCAAGTTGTTTCAACGGTACATTTGTCAGTTTACAACGTAATCCACAACAAGAAGAATTGGATGAAATAGCTAACTTGCTACAAGACCCAATACTCAACATCTCACCATTAAATGAAAATTTAGAACAAATGTTGTGTGCACTGGAAATCATTGACCATTACATTACGATGAGTAACACCAATGTCCATTTGCGAGAAAGTCTAAACAAGCCATCCCATATCTTAGTGCCCACACCACCTGAATGGCGCTGGTTAGCAAATGGTTCAACGTCGCTTTGGATGCCAAATAGTAATATTTACAGACAACAAAAAAATGGAGATTGGCAAACTGCATTAACACAATTTCAAAACGACATAAGATCCACCTGACATGCAATACGCTGCCATTCAAACAAGTCAGTTCGAAATTGCGCTACAGCATTTCAACAACAACGAGCTTGATAAAGCAGAATTATTTTTATCAGAACAATTAAAAGCCGATTCAAATCACTTAGCATCCATTCGATTGCTATCGCTGATTTATTTTAATCAGAAAAAATACAATGAAGCTATTATCCTATTAAACAATAGCCATATCAACTTCGATTCAGATTTTGAAATATGCAATCTATTGGCTTGTTGCTTTGTTGAAACAGATCAATTTGAGCCTGCAGAGGTGCTATTAAATAAAGCATTGACGCTAAATCCTGAACACACCAATTCCCATTTTAATCTTGGCTTGGTTTATCAAAATACCAATCGCCTAGACCTTGCCATTTTAAGTTATCTTACAACCTTACGATTGCAGCCTAATCATTTAAATGCATTATTACGAGCTGGCGAGTGCCTATTTGGAATTCAAGATTACAAAAGTGCAGTACTATATTTTAAAAAAATCATTCAAATCGATCAGGAAAATGTTTCCGCAACGATCGGATTGGCAAATTGTTATATTCAAACAAATGATCTTGACGAACTTGAACTGCTGAAAAAAGCGATTTCGGCTAAGCATCATTGTTTTTCAATGGAATTGGGTATCGCAAATTGTTTTCTCGCACACAATGACATTGAAAAAAGTATAAAACAGTATAATGAACTAATTGATCGCTATGGCCGAAAAGCTATTATATTTAATAATTTGGCTACAGCATATGATCTAAACGAAGACAATGAAAACGCCATAAAACATTATAAAATTGCATTGGAATTGGAACCAGACTATACCGATGCCATGATAAACTTAGGAAAAATCTATACGAACAGCAACGCCTTTTTACAAGCGGAAACTATTTTAACAAAAGCGATCCAAATCAATCCCAATTTAGTCGATGCACATCAAAATCTAGGCCGATTGTATGGATTTATTGGTAATCGATTAGCATCAAAGCGTTGTTACGAAACTGCATTGTCGCTACAACCAACTAAACCGGCTATCCTTTATAATCTTGGTAATATTACACTTAAACTCGGAGACTACCCAGAATCATGTAATTATTTTAAAAAATGTCTCGCAATTAATCCGAATTTTTCAGATGCAGAATTTAACCTAGGGCTTAACGAATTAGCCATGGGGAATTTCACAAATGCCTGGGGACATTATTTTCAACGCATACGTAATATTTCAAACAACGAAGCGTTATCTCCTATCACACCTGGTATGGATTTATCTGGAAAACGAGTTTACTTTTGTTATAGCCAGGGAATTGGAGATGAATTATTTTTTTTGCGGTTTCTACCAAAACTTAAGGAGCAGAATGTTTACGTCATTTATCGTGCTTCCGAAAAAACATACCCTATCTTAAAAAACATCACACACATTGATGAACTACTTTCACCAGACTCAGAACAACCCGTATGTGATTATTATTTTACTTTAGACGATTTGCCACTCATTCTAAACATGTGTAATGGAAACAACATCCCCAATTCCATTTTGCTACAAACAAACAAAAAGTCAAAGGAAATAGTCAAATCAACACTAAGCCAGTTTCCAAAACCCTATACCGCACTCACATGGAAAGCAGGCACACCAAAATCACAACAAGATAAACGATCCACTCATACTAGCTTATGCAAAGAAATTGAGTTAGACATTTTACAACCAATCATCGATTCCCTAACGGGAACAATCATCATTTTGCAACGAAATGTAGACGCAGAAGAACTTGATTTTTTAAAACAAACAACAAATGCAAAATTGCTTAACTTATCCGATTTGCAAGACAACTTAGAGGACATTCTCGCATTATTAGATGAATTGGATGAGTATATTGGTGTGAGCAACACCAACATGCATCTAATGGCGACACTGGATAAAACCGCAAAAGTACTTGTGCCACACCCTGCGGAATGGCGCTGGCAATTGACTGATCAATCAACCTGGTTTCCCCAATATTCGATTTATCGCCAGGCTATCAACGGCAACTGGCTACCTGCAGTTGATAAACTACAAAAGGATTTACATTCATATCGTGTTAAATAAAAACCCGTCATTTGAAACTCAGTTAAACGCTGCCATTGCGTCTTTCCAACAAGGTAATTACCCAAATGCCTTGGAAATTCTATTACCCTTAACAAAAACAAATTCAAGTAATGCATTTGTCTGGTTCCTCACGGCAACTGTTTTTGCACAATTTAATCAATTAGAAAAATCCGAACAAGCATTTTTACGAGCGATAGCCATTCAACCAAATTATCCTGAGGCATTTAATAATCTCGGCGTCGTGTATGAAAAGGGAAATAACATTGATTTGGCACGTGAACAATATGAAAATGCCATTAGCCTAAAACCAGATTATATTAACGCCCTATACAATTTAGGAAACGTTTATCAAACACAACATCAACTCGACAAAGCGGCAGAAAATTATTTACAAGCACTGCATTACAAAGCAGATTACTTATTAGCAATTAATAATCTTGGCCTAGTTTACATACAACAGAAAAAATATAAAGAGGCAGAGTCTATACTTACAAAAGGCACACAATATTTTGCAAATGATCTTGATCTATTTAATAATTTGGGACAAGCCTATTTTCATCAACAACAATGGGACAAAGCTTTAGTTAATTATAAAAAAGCCTATTCCGTTAATCCTAAATCGCCTGAAGTTCACAACAACATCGCATTAGTTCATCAAGAAAAACAAGATTTTGATGCCGCAATTACGTCCTTGCAAACAGCAATTGATTTACGTCCCAATTATGTGGAAGCCATCACAAACTTAGGCAACCTATACAAAAACCAAAGTAATATCGCGCTGGCGAAACAATACTACAATAAAGCGTTGGAAATTAACCATGGATATCCAGAAGCGAATACCAATTTGGGGATGATCCAGTACCGTGAAGGAAATTATCACCGTGCGTATACACTATTTCAAATTGCATTAAAAGCCAATCCCAATCAAAATGAAGCAAGATACAATCTCGCCAGTTATGAATTAGCGCATGGCAATTATTCTGCTGGATGGGCACACTACTGGAGCCGGCCAACTCCGATTAATCCACTGTGTCAACGTGACAAAACCTTATCAATCGCATCATTACAAAACAAAAAGGTGTTAATATTTAATGAGCAAGGCATAGGGGATGAGTTGATTTTATTACGATTTTGCAAGGATCTAAGAAAATTAACGCAATTTCTAGCATATGCCCCATCACCTAAACTCCAACCGGTGCTGAGTAACTTAAATTTATTTGATTGTATTGAAGACTGCAATCATATTAAAGGTCAATATGATCATGTTATCTCTATTGGTGACCTACCAACGATCATATTAGACACACAAAACCCAGTCCCACCGAGTGTCGTCGTTACACCGCAGACTACCCAAATTCAGTCGGTAGGGACAATCTTGTCAGAGCTAGGCCCACCACCCTACACTGCGTTTACCTGGCGTGCAGGCACAAACGAAAAAAACTGCCTAAGCAAACACATCAACATCGCTACATTGTGGAATGTTTTACAACAATTGCCTGGTACATTAATTCAGGTCCAACGATTACCGGAAGATTCAGAACTTAATGTACTAAAACAGCTCTCTCAGGACAGAATCGTGCATGATCTTAGTGCTTTCAATGACGACTTGCAGCAAATGATCGCATTAATGACTTTAATTGATGAATACATTGGTGTTAGCAATACCAATATGCATTTACGCTTGAGCGTTAATAGAAACGCTCACGTTTTACTGCCACATCCAGCGGATTGGCGATGGACATTAAATAAAGAAACATCACCTTGGTTTCCTGGATTTTCATTATATCGCCAGACACCAACGGGTGATTGGAATCATGCCCTACAAGCACTACGAAAAAATTTGATGGTAAAACATGGCTAGTAAAACAGACGCAACCGCAGAGGCATTGCATTTTTATCAAAAGCAGGAATTTGATAAAGCCATAGCAAGCTTAAATAGTGCAATTTTTGTTGATGCAACCAATGCACATGCCTGGTTTTTATTAGGCACGATTTACACGCAACAAAACAGCTTACCCCAAGCAGAAAATGCCTTTCGAGAATGTTTACAATGCAATGGAACGTTACCTGATGCGCATAATAATCTTGGTGTGGTATTACAAGCACAAAATAAAGTTGTCGAAGCACAACAGTGTTATGTCAATGCCATCAAATTTAATCCAAAATATGCAAATGCGCTATATAACTTGGGTAGCATTCAACAACAAAATGGCGATTATGATGAGGCATTGATAAATTATCAATTAGCGCTTAAATACAAACCAGATTATGCAAAAGCCTTAAACAATCTCGCTATGGTCTATCAAACTAAAGGGAAATCACAGAAAGCCATTCCATTGTATGAAAAGGCGCTGAGATATGCCGTTGATGACCCTGAAATATTGAACAATTTGGGATACTCACATTTTTGTGCCTACGACTACCAAAAAGCGCTGGAATATTACCAAGCCGCTTTAGCACAACATCCTGATTTCGCACCAGTGATCAACAACATTGGTTTATTGTTGCAATCCACAGGCGATTATCAATCCGCAAAATCCTACTTTACCAAAGCAGCGGAACACCCAGAATATTTCGCCAGTGCAATGAATAATTTAGCTCAGCTAGATCTAGGAAATCTTGAATTTACAAGCGGTTGGGATTTTTATCAGCATCGCGCTAGCGTCAGAATGAATCGACAACATTTCGCTCAATCCATTGAAATCGATCTATCAAATAAAACCATATTATTGCATCGCGATCAGGGCCTGGGCGACGAAATCTTTTTTTCTCGCTACATTCCATTATTATTAACCCGTGGAGCAAATGTGAGTATCATGTCTGATCCTCGCATCGCAGATTTATTTCAACGCTGCTTTCCCACTTGCCAGGTCGTTCATCATGTTGCAAAAAATCATCAGTTTGATTATGTTGTCTCAATTGCCGATTTACCAAGACTATTGCAGCATACTAGTGACGATCCATTACCACCAGCAACATCCATAACACCGCTTCACAAAAATGTGGAAACAATAAATAATTTATTACCCAATAACAATCGAATAAATATAGCCATTAACTGGCAAGCCGGTGTACAAGGTCAAAATAAACTTTTCAAACGCATACCGCCTGAAAAACTGGGAAAAATGTTACGATTTGTTGACGCAAATATTTTAATACTTCAACGTAATCCATCAAATCAAGATATAAAAGCCTTGGAGAAAAACTTACATAAAAAGGCCTTCAACTATGCCTTTATGAACGAATCACTGGAAGATACCATTGCGATTTTGTCCCAAGTTGATCAATACATTGGTGTCAGTAGTACCAATATTCATTTACTGGCAGGATTAGCAAAAACGACACATGTGTTTGTTCCACACCCACCCGAATGGCGCTGGTTACATACCAGTGAAAGCTCTCCCTGGTTTCCTGAGTTTAAAATATATCGGCAAGATATTTCCGGTACGTGGGATAACGCGTTTAATCAATGTCATAATGATATACTAGAAACCACATAAGTCTCTGTAATTTCCCCAGTTTTTTCCTCATCTCGATTCAGGCACAAAATATGCTCTTAATTAAATAACGATCAACAACGGATTTTGGTAAATATCATGTTTCAGGTTTTTATTGGTTATGATTATCGTGAATCGATTGCTTACAGTGTTTTATCACACAGTATTCAACGTCGTGCGTCAGAGCCTGTTTCGATTACACCATTGGACCTCAATCAATTAAAAAGTATTTATCAACGCGAACGGAATCCACTGCAATCCACCGACTTTTCATTCACTCGATTTTTGACGCCATATCTATCGAACTATGAAGGTTGGTCAGTGTTTATGGATTGCGACATGATCGTGTTAGACGATATTAAAAACCTATTTACTTTAGCTGATGATAGATATGCGGTGATGGTAGTGAAACATACCCATATACCAAAAGAAGAAGTTAAATTCCTTGGTGCACCACAAAGTAAATATGAAAAGAAAAATTGGTCAAGTGTCGTGTTATTCAATAACGCAAAGTGCAAAGCGTTAACACCAGAATACGTAAATACTGCGACCGGTTTGGAGTTGCATCAATTTAAATGGCTGAACGATGACAATCTTATTGGAGAACTACCACAAAAATGGAATCATCTCGTCAGCTACAACGAACCCATGGACAATGCATCCCTTGTTCATTTTACGATTGGGGGGCCATATTTTACGGAGTATCGAGATTGTGAATATTCCGAAGAATGGCTTAAAGAAAAACAGAGTATGGAAAATTGTGAGCAAAGAAAATGATGACGAATGAAATTGAAAGAGAAGAATCTCTTACGAGCGAGGCAGAAAAAGAAATTTTAAACTTCTTGGATTTTGCCGTATTAATGTTATCCCAAGTTAACAATGCAGAAGACGTAGACATCATCATGGACGATTTCCTGTCTGATGAAATGTATAATGTCCTCAACAATAACCAAGCATTATTTAGTGTTTTATCCATTGTTTGGGTAAATACCTTTAATCGCGTATTTGTCGAACGAGAAGAGATTTCATTTCCAATTAAATTATTAAGAATCCCAGTATTATTTGATAAGTTTAACTGGAAGATAGAAGATCAAGCAATGTTATCCAGCATTCATTCAAAATGTTTACTCAAAGTCATTGAGGAAAATACTTTAACCAATCTATTCATACTTTTGTTTATCGAAGGCATTTTTTATTCTCAAGAAATGGCTTTAGGCAATTTCAAAGGTAATGTTAAAAAAATTGCTAAAACCGATGATGACAAAATGATTGTGAATGAACTGATTGAAAACTTAGAAACACTTGGCTGGCCAAAAAGCACATCGCCTTTATTTGATGTTCAACTTTGTGATGCTTAATCCTACAATCTGCAGTTGAGTGGTTAATACCAAATTCCCTGGCCACTCAACTGCGGATTTTTAATTGTGTTTGAATTTTTATGTAATTCCTTCACTTTCAATTCAATAAATTCATCCCTCTTTATAGAAACTGTGTGGAAATTGGAGATAACCCTTCGTTTCGACTGTCGCCATACCGGAATGAAGAGAGAGTACAGTCCGCAAAAAACAGACATTTGTATTTAGGAAACCTTTGTAATTATCACTCACTTCTATTAACTATCGGAATTGTTTGCTACCAACAGCTTAAAATTGCCAAATTATGCTAGTCTAAAAATGTAACCTATAATTTGGCAATATTTTCCACGTAATAGTGTTTGCTTTGCTAACGAAACACCCTCCTCATTCGGCTTTTTTC